>Ga0098047_10000046_pt1 | contig 45657 bp, 29 predicted proteins | sample 12_taG_FD_92585 | JGI IMG/M metagenome (GOLD analysis project Ga0098047, IMG submission 92585) | Marine viral communities from the Subarctic Pacific Ocean - 12_ETSP_OMZ_AT15267 metaG | ecosystem: Environmental > Aquatic > Marine > Oceanic | place: Subarctic Pacific Ocean | collected 2015-01-16 | reverse complement strand
TTCCTTCCACTTTTCTTCATCTCCTCCGAAAAGTTTGTTGAGGTAGCTCATTATCCCCTCATTCAGAAGAACTTCATTTAAACGTACAAGTTCTTCTCGGAGAAGATAGAGTTCTATTTCTTCCTTGATGAGGCCTTCATATAGACGACGTTCGCGAACAGCCAAATGGTTGGCTATTTCCTCTACGACAATCTGTCTAAGTCTTGCTTCAGAAAGAATCATTTCTTTTTAGTTTCCTTCTGACAGCCCGTTCATACTTAATATCGCAATCAACCCGGGCACATTCTTTCGGACATAAACTCCAGAGAAAAGCGTCTCGCACCTGCCGCCGACGTAAGCAATCGCGGATTCAAGATGTTTGCTAATTTTAGGATCTGCAACCATTTCCTCAGACGCCACCAAAATCAGAGCGCCCGAAGCAGCTTTGTTTTTTGGCGGAGGACATGACGAACGGTTCATGCAGTTATGTAGGATCACCGATCCAAGCTTTCCAGTATTTGGATCTTTTATCATAGTGGAACCAAAAAAGGCCCTACCGTCTTTACCCAAACACGTTTCCAAATCCTTGCTATCGAAAGATTGGATCGGTGAATCCTCGGTGGAGAGTTTAAGTATCTGGGCAAAGGACTTAGCGAATTGTGTGTTAGCGACAGGGTACATGCCAAGCATCCCAATCCGGCCGCGAAGTAATCTTGTTGATCTCTCGTTGTCTATAACAACGTGTGGATAAGGCGCAACATCATTCAGCAACGTTAATGCATTGCGCGCGATAGTGGGGTTAAGGTTTTCTTGTGCAGTAGGCCACGATACTATATAAACGACATTACCAGAAGCCTGTACAGACCGCATGTAGCGTTCGAACACGGGATGAAGAGCAGTGACAGAACTACCGGTGCCCCCTCCACCCCCAGCAAAAACAAACAGCCAATCAACCTTTCCAAGTTTGATTCGAAGGCCGTCTTCGATAATCGCACCATTTTGACTTAACACCTCTTTACCATAGTCTGTGTTCTTTCCGATTCCATCGCTGTCCGGAATTAGGACAACGTGCTCTTCGGATACATTTTTAGGAATATCCTTACCTGTGGTGTTAACAAGAATTGTCTTGTTGAAACCCAACTCAAGAAAGGCATTCGCCATTTTGTTTCCACCACCACCAACGCCCACAAAACCAACGTTTAACGAAGATGGGGCTGTATTCTCGGGGAGTAAATCTTCGTCACTAAACTCCATCTGAAGTCCGAAGTCTTCGACCATGCCGAAGTCCTCGGCTGCCACTTCCTCGTGATAGCTGTCTTTCTCTTGTACGAAAGAGGGAGGCGGCTCTGCCGGCGGCAGAAAGTCAAACTCGTTTTTATTGTCGCTCATATTTATTCCTTATTCTGCGGCTTTCTTAGCCAGATTCCCATGTGGAGGTTTAATATCAACCTGCCCCTTAGCTAGCGGCTCTTTCCAGTTCACTCCTCCGGTCTGCGGCATAAAGTCTCGGGGGCCTGCACCTTTGACGGGTTGTGAAGTCTTGCGCATTGATGCAACGTTTGACCATATATACGCAGGAAGAATCTGCGTAACCACCATTTTGTGAAACCTATTTTTGGAAATTTCCGCCAGGATCCATTCATTCATTTCGGGTTCGGTGGCGCCATGAGGAGACTGTGGGCGCGCAGGAAGAGCGGTACCAGTCCCTCCTTTTTGTTTAAGCGAGTCAACAAAATTTTGGCCGGCCTTATATATGGCTTGTGATGTTTTGTTTGGAACATTTTTTATAATCCAAGCTTTAAGCTGATTTTCATCTATAGATAACAAATTTGTTCCTTCTACACTTTGGATGGGGATCTTCTTTGCCTGAAGCCCGATGGCCATTTGAACCGCTTTTAGGGCATCAAGAGGGTCAATTCCTTCCATGGTAATGTTTATCGCATCAATGGACGCATTCTTATTGCATGCATAAACTGTGGACCATCGATGGTGGCCATCAACAACGTATCGTCCATTGAAGGTCACAATCGGTTCAACAACCGTAAACGGACCGTTACTAGAAGCCTTGCTTACAAATTCGGAGGGGTCTTTAACAAGAGGATAGGCCAAAGATTTATTAATATCGATTTCATTTTGAGTGGGTATAAGTTTTGCGACCGCGATGGGCCCCTCTTGAAAACCAAATACATCATCGCTGGGGTCGCCATCCGACGCCGACAGTCCTGCGCCGATGAGCGCCCGAGTTTTAGGATCCTGAATGTTGGTACCAAGGTACTGAACAAATTTTGTGTACTCCGTATCCAAAAGTTGGGGCATATTGACGCTGGGTTCATTTTCTTCGTTTAAAAACTTTCTCCAATTTTCCATTAATAGTTTCATGTGTATCTTCCTATATCGCAGACAGCAAATTCAACAATAAATAGTTGTCTCCATCAATAAAGGAAGCTTTTTGCTTTCGCTCATTGAAAACCTCTCGGGGCATGGAGCCGACATCCTCATAGCCCCCCACATCGATCTTGTAAAGTTCGATATCGTACTTGAGGAGAGTTTGAATAATTCTGTTCTCTTTTTCTCGCGCATCCGGGTCTAAGGCGACGTAAACGGGGGTGTCGTTGTAGACGATTTTTTGGATGAGTCTCGCATCCTTTTGTAGAGTCGAGCCCAGAATAGGAGTCGCATTACCCGCCACCACCGCATCGAATACGCCCTCCACTATAGTCAAGTCTTCATTCCAATCAATAAATAGCTCGTTGAAAACAATGTTCTTTGAGGCTCTTGGATTCTTGTATTTGTAACTATCGCCATTATACGAGCGCGCAATAAAGAAGCTGACGTCACCGTCGTCATCAAAAGATGGGATGATTATCCTATTTCGGTACTCTCCAGAAAAGCAATACCCTATCTTCCATTTCACAATGTCGGCGTCTGTTAGGCCTCGCTTGCGGAGATAGTTGTATGCATACTGTCCTGTGGCGGGAATGTTTTTAGAACAGAGCGAGATAAATTCATCTGGCAAGCTGAGGATTGTTTTGTATTCTTTCGGCTTATCAAACGAGAATAGATCCGCGAACCTCTCAATCTCTACGCGATCAGAGTAAGTGTCCCACTTTTGAAGCTGTGTATAAGTTCCATATCTACGCACAAGCCTGCGGATGTTGCGGCCTCTATAGCTGCACACCCAACACTTAAACGCATTCTTTCCTAAGTTAACTGACAGTTTGCGTTTGTGATGATTGCAAGATGGACACCGAAACAGCAGTTCACTACGTTGAGCACCAAACGTGCCCAACACATTACTCAGAATCTGTGTCTTCTCTTTCTTGCTCAAGTATGTGCCCCGCCATGGCTACAATAATGGCATCCGCACGGTCATACGATTCCGGCTTTGGATTACCCTTGTTAGTATATTCTATATGAAAAGCGGGCTCTGTGTCAAGCAAAAACTTCAATACAACTTGTTTAGCTTTTTGGCCGCGCGGTACCTTAATACCTACAGTTTTGCGAGCGCTCTGAGCTAACACATATTTAGGCTGTATTTCAAACATCTCATATATGAACCATGAAACGATGCCATTAAACTTTTGCAGAGTGGCCATAGTTTTTGCCGAAGAGCCACCAGAATTGAAAAAAGTAAATGGCTGTTCAATATAGATATGCTCGATAGGAAACTCCGAGGATCCTGTATAGTTAATCTCGTTGTTGCATTGATAGGCTTCATATAAATCGAGAATTTTCTCCTTGAGAACAGCTCCCTTTTCAAAGACATTCTTGTATTTTCTCAAGTCTACTGAGTCATAGTAAACAAGCTTGCCGTCTGCCACGATAGCAAATCCTGTGATGCTAGTTGAAACATCAACGCCAAGAATCATATCATTATTATACTAGATGTCTAACTTAAGTTTAAAGGTTAAATCTTCATCTTCCGCTTTTCGTACGGGATCGGCCATCGTAGCTACACCAATCAAGTTTTTATTTTCATCATATATGCCCACACGAGAAATGTATACCTCTCGTTTATAAGAGGCAGAATGATCCATTGCACTAGAACTTGCAAAACTATAAACCAATCTACCGGGGTTTTCAACGTATGCATAAGAAGACGTAGTAAATGACGACGTAGTGCTTGCAGTGTGAGACAAATACGTAGGATTGTTTGAGAAATTAGCTTCCCCTCTTCTCGCGTTAGCAAACATTGTTAAGACTTGGGTATCGCTAGTTCCTTTAAAGGACAGCCCAAAAGACGCGCTTTCAAAGTTGTTAGACGCGCTCACTACCAATGGCGGTACTCCCGTCGCGCTGCCGGCTCCTATGTTTCCCGAAGTCGACGTCGTTAATTTATTCGTGTTATCGTTGGTGCCGGCGCCCCAGTCAATCCACATCGGCGAATAAGGGGTATTGCCCGAGCCCGAACGAATAGTTATCATGCCCCCGTTGTATTTTTTAGTGCTTTCGCTCCAGGCGCCTTTTGCTTCGTTTAGTGCCCACGAGCCCGTTAACAAAATAAACCCTTCGTTATAAAGAACGACACCTGCTACATTACCCGCACCATATTGTTCAATATAGGGGTTGCTGGTGGTGATCTCGATCAGTTCTCCATTTTGTTTTGTGTCTTGAAGTTCTGCAATCAGAGTGCCCGTCAAATACCACCTGAGTGAAACTGACCCTGGTTTTATTTTCGAACCATAAAAAATCGAAGGAATGGAAATCAAATTAATAATCTGCTGATCTTTAATCCATTCTGGTGTTGAGTATTGAGAAGTCGCACCGGTCACAGCGTAGTGCTGACTTAAATGAGCATTGTTGTTTAAAGTGTTTTTTAATGCCCAGTAGTGTGGCCACTTGGGACTATTACAAGATATTCCGGCGGGCTTCGAAGTGAGCCCGTAGGTCAGGCCGCCGTCGTCTGCGTAGGAATAATACCATGTCTTCGAGGGCTGTGCACATTGCTGGCCTGGGGCGTAAGTTTCACCGTCAGGTAGATTTCCGTCCACCTGTGTCTCAGTGAGACTAACGTCGGCAGGCAGCAAGTAAAGATAGCCGGTGTCTAATTGGCCTGCACCCCAACTACCGCCCGAATAATCTCTCTCATATGGTCCTATATTCTCCAAAAAAGTAGAAACAGGATTTCCCCCATTCGCCTTAGGATACCATCCGATCAATTCACGTTTAATGGACGCAGACAGAGGATAGCTACCCGAGACAACATCCCCATATTGAAAATCCAGATCATAACTACTGCCCGTAGTAACCGTATTCAAGCTAACACGAGAACCATCTTTGGTCACATAAGGATAAATAAGGCCATTATCTATAATTTCGGAATGTACGTAACCTCCATAGTCGGCGTACACTCCTCCTCCCCTCGCTGCCTCATACAAAGCCAGAATCTCGGTAGGGCTCAATATTACATTCCAAATCGAAGCTTGTGCGAGGAGGCCATCGAAAGCATTATAAAAGGCGGAGGAGTTTCCGATATATCCGTCTTTAACTTCAATTCCGTTATAAGTTCCTGTTTGTGTTCCGTCGTCTAATGTTACTTCGTGAGCAATACCATTTACATAAATTATAGGTATGTTGGCCGAATCTGTCGCATCATAAGTAACCACAATGTGCGCCCAATTATCACGCTCAAATAAAAGAGCATCGGTTTTCCAACCAACGGCAGCATCATCCCAGGTTGCTTCAAACCATAATGCCTCGCTATTATCGCTATAAAATAATAAGTTTCCCAAGGCGCCGGCGGTGTCTCCAAAGCTGAATAGGGTTCCATTTACGGCATTATCTCCGGTTTTCTTTATCCAAATTGCAAATGTCATCTTCTGCGTGGAGCCGCCGCCGGTATCATTGCCTATAATGGCGTCCCAGGTCGCTGCAGTGCCGATATTGAGGCCCTGTCCCCATAAACCTTCTTGTTGGATAGCAAGAGCCGCAGGGCCGAAGGGTGCCACAGCAGTCTGATATAAAGGCATTGGCGGCTCTGTGGTCGGCGTACTATGAAATATAGAAACAGTGGCCGTTGGGATATAGTCAACTGCCAAACTGGCGTCATGGGTTCCTGTTTCGTCCGAAGGGCTTCCAAAATCAGTACTATTAAGTAACCACCACGCTTGCAGACCTGCAGCCGAAGTTTGCGAATAGCCATACTGAGTGGCATCGCCGACGCCGGGAACAGCGCCTGGGCCGGCCACCCAAACAGGATCTCTTCCATCTCCTGGGTCGATCAGAGTATAATCGTATGGCGTGTTGGGTTCTGATTTGCCGCCAATGAACCTATTGGTGCTTCCAGAAATTCTATCAACATTCATCTCATAGAGGCTGGCGTATCCCGAAGTTACAGGAACACAGGCGCCTTGATTAATAGTTCCGGAAACATACGGAATATTGTTATAATAGACTTGCCCATCCGTCACAAAAAACTCACAGCTAGGGTGAGTCCTCATTGTGTTCGTAATTAAATCTTGAGGGTTGAACTTCTTAATGGACATTGTGACATTCTAATAATCTAATCTAACACGTAGCGTTATCTCATTGGTGGGATCTTTCTTCAAAGGCTCAGAAAGTTTTGCTACTGCTAATAATTCATTACTAGAATTATACAACCCAACTGTTGTAACATAAGAGAGGGGAGTATCGGAAGCCACATTTTTAACTCTTAACTTGCTCCCGGTAGTATAGGTGGGATTGGCGCTGTAGTTAAACTTAGTAGAGGGGGCGCGACAGAAATAAACCGTGGAGTTAAGCTCGGTAGTGTTATTAAAAGAGAGATTGTAAACCCTACGTCTAATAGCATCACACGCCGACGATATCGGCAAGTCCGTCCACGAACCCGTAATACCATACATAGTTGCGTTATTATCCGCAAACTGATCCTGACCATCTGTAGTGGATATATTAGCTGTTCCGCTAACAAAAACGGAAGCAGTCACCACTGCGACGCCGGCTTGATAAAAAACTGCCCCAACAGCGGATGCTGTGAAAGGTGAGTGATAAAGTAACCCATACTCGCCGCCATTCACATTGGGATTAGTTCCGCCATCATCGGATGCTGAAAGATCCGTTAAGGTAACTCCAACGGGGGTGGTGGGGAAGGGAGAGACAGACCATGAAGCGGTACCCAGCGTAAGGCTAAATGATCCTTTTTTAACTTGATCTTTGGTTAGTAGCCGAGAAAAGTTAATGAAGAAAACTTCCTTCATTTGTGCATCATTATCAGTCAAATCTAAATCAGATTCAAATGTTTCAATATTTCCAGAAACATCATAGCCCAATAAGGACTGCGCCATAACATTATACATGTTAATCTTTTTGGCGTTCTGTTCGTTGGCTGAACTGCTCATTCCTGAAGTAGACGCATATCCAATAGAAAGATCAAAAATATGATTAGCCGAAGAGCTTAAGTAAGGATAATCATATACCGATTGAAACATACCGTGAGTATAGTTTTTAATATTGGTATCCCCTGTGGGGGCGTAGGTCTCAAAATAAGTACCGGAGATGATAGAACCCGTCAACGGAATGGCTTCGTGAAGAAGCGTTCTCGTCGTAGTTATGTCCGTACTCGTGTTGAGTGTTTCAAAGTTTTTAACTGCCATTCATAATCTCCAAATTTTCTATGTTGAGTCTTGTTTAATAAGTGTAAGCGGAATGTTTAATGTTGCACTGCTATTATTAGTGCCCAACTCGATGCCCGTAGCAAGAGTAGAATAAGTTCCCGCCAGGCCAGTAATTGTCTGGCCGGTGGCGCCAAATTTACTCCAACGCGAATCAGCGGTCTGACCAATAGTAGTAGTCAACTCCGGGTGTACGGCGACACTTAAGACGCCCATGCTCCCTACGATTCCTAAACAATTTACAAAAGTAGTAGCATCAATAGATGAATCTGTTTGGGTATACACTCCCGCTTGCACTAAGGTTGACGTTCCTGTGCTGAATCCATCCCTATCGGATGGAGAAAGAGTTGTTTGCGAGGATAAGGTTGCAACACTTCCTGCCCAAGACCCATCCGAATTATTGCTAAAAGTCGCGGTGGAGGAGCCCAAAGGATAAGCAATAAAATTATCATCAAAAGTGATGCTCAAACTTGTGTCAAGCATATTGGTACTTACAATATAGGCATCTTGGTTAGTAGACGTCATTCCTACATCCGCATTATTAATTCCCGATTCAACGATAATCACATTACCTCCACCCGTCTGACCAGCTAATATATTATAACCAGAACCGAAACCTGTGTCAACTGCCAGCTGCGTTTCAGAGTTAACTGAAACATATACGGTATTGTTTTTCATTTTAACCGCATCTGTAAGTTTTTCATTCATTAAGAGATCCGGCATATACAGAATACTTAAGTTCGTCAGTGAAAGAAGCCCAGTATACAAATTTACCTCGGTTGTGGCCTCTAAGACGGGGGTTTGTAAAATTTCTAAATCTTCATACCCAGAACCTGAAGGGTGATTTAACTGGTAAAGTTCGTAATTTATTTCGTCATCACTTAAAGCAAACTTCGTTACCGAAAAATTGCCGCCGGCCATTCGGCGGCGCCCCACCTCTGTTAAAACGGCGTCTAAAATAATATCGCCGGAGTTATCTAAAAATGCCATTTATCTACCTCTCTCACATAAATAGTTTGTGTTTTTTTTAATTGCTGTTGTGGCTATATTTATAAGTAACATTTAAATCTATTTTTTTACCTGTCTTCTTCGAAGTTAATCGGATCTTGAAGGTTTTATCCCATATGGGATCGGTCGCGGTGCTTAAAGCCATAGATTTAAGCTGTTCGGTGGCGGTGGCGGCATAGTTAACATCAGTATCTTTAAAAGCTATTTGAGACATATTGGGCTGTATTTGGAGTAATTTTTGAAAAGTTATGCTTGGGTTAATAAAATTATCAATTTCTAAATCTTCGGCAAAAAGCAGATTAAACAAGCCATAAATATATCCGCCATCATTAATTAGTTCTGCCTCATAAATTTCAGATAAATGACTTGGCTCTCCATTCTCATTGAGTATCCGAAACAAATAGTAATATTTTTGATTAGTGTTTATTTTATCATAAAAAATTATACTTGGTAAGGTATAAATGGAGTCTTCTAACATTAAATCAAGAGTTGAAATTAAATTATTAGCAAAATCAGCATATGTTGTGGGTTTTTCAGAAAGACGATATATTTCTATATACCGCTGTTGGGATCGAGTTTCCAAGGTAATATCTTCATCCTCTAGTAGATCATTCGCATTTAAATACGCAGACCTACGCTCCATATCTATTGCGGTTAGAGGCTCTGGGTATGCTCTCTTGTCGAAAGTTTCATAATTAATATTATAGCCGATAATCCGCGAGTCATCTAAAAAGAAAAAAGGATTTAAATTAAGTTGATTGGGGGGATGATCTATTACTTTTAACGTCTTTGAAAACATCGGAACTTCATAAATTTTAATTGCAGGTTCCATCGTTACCATACAATCTGCCACATATGGATCCGTCGCGGTAACAAACTCAGTTTCCGATGCATAAGGAGATTCGGCTTGTTCTCCTGTAGAAGGATCATAAAATTCTATACAATAATCTCCCGATTTAGTACTATTAGTTATCCGACTAAGAATCAAATCTGAAAGCTTATAGCGTACCCCCACTACAATTACATATTTGTAGACATTGTACGTATAATCTTCTCCGTATTTAATTTGAGAATCAAACAGAGTAAGATCTGTACTCTCATCTGCTATGCGGCCGGCCGCTTTCGTAGAGTTAAAAATCCAAAAATTCTGCAGCGGTTTTTGGGTTTTAGCATCGCCGGTACCAGCGCCACCGATTTTTTCTATTCGATATGCTATAGTTTCGTTATATTTGCCGGTGTAATTGTGGCGCCAACCGTTAAATAGTTCTGCGAATATTATATCTTCGTTATATACCTCATGAGAGCCTCCTCCTCCATCCGTTAAGGCTCGCAAAGTATCCTTGAGTACTCCTATAGCTCCTTTAGAATTAAAGTATCGATAAGTCGAAGTGGTGTCCATCGCAGCTTCCCTGCTTATAGTCCTCTCTCCTGTAAAATAGCAATTGTCGGTTTGAGAATTATAATTCTCATAGCTATAAGTCCATAAATCAAAATAATCTATAGTGCGAAGTGTGGTAGTGGCAGCAGTCGTTACCGTGGTGTCATATGTTGCGTCTTGCGAAGACGAAAGATACTTTTGATCTAATACATATTCTTGATCGCTAACAGTTACGCCATCAGCCTCCTCGTTAAAAGCTTCTTTTAAACTTTTCAAAAATTTCGCCGAATATTCATTTTCTATAATAGACTCGCCAAAATATACCGGATATCCATAATCGCTTATAACTTCAACTTCAGAGGAATCGGCCATCTCCATCGAAAAATTCGCTGTGCGCGAGGGGAATCTAATTTTAACATAATAGGGAAATAGCTCATGTGTTTCATCGGCCATTTGTGTAAATACAGGCTCTACATAATTACTCCCCCCCAAGCAAGGACTATCGAACATTATATTTTGTAATGCATTATCAACATACGCAGTTGTGCTAGCCGACAACGTCACAAGTGGTACTTTTTCAGTTAAATACTCATGCAAATTAAGAGTTTCTAATGTAACTCCATTGCTGTTAGGAACATGAATTTGCGCTGTTCCGCGGCCGCTAACTTGGCCATTATCGGAATTGATCAGATCTGTTAAAACACTAAGATCGCTAGTTAAGGCACTCACGTCTGGATATTCATCTTCCAAGCTCACAAAATTTTTCACTTCCGGGATGTACACATTCGCGGGCTCGTCTGCCGTGATGCCAGATTCCCCAAGAAGGCCGTCTAAATTCTCAGCTGTGGATATTTTTACATCCTGAAACATTCCAATCAAATACGCGTTAGGAAGGAGACGTTCGGAGGGTACTCTATCAACATATTTTTGATAATCTTTTAAATAAAAATTATAATCATAACTGACTTCTATATCGGTTTGTATTTCACTTCCTCCTTCCAAGACCTTTATTTCCTCTTGAGAATAGGGCATCCCCACCTCAAACCAACAATCAGTATAAATGCTATCACTAAATAATTTTTGGTAGGTAGTTTGTCCGAATTTCCCCCCAGTCCAATAAATTTTCCAAAAATTATCGTCCAGAATAGTATTAGTATTACCCGTGAATCGTACAGGATACTCCGACGTTTGAATTAACGAATCATTATCTATATCGGTGGTGAGAGGTTCACCGCTCTCATCAGTGGCGCGGCTTATCTCCATGATGTAAGGGCTTTTGGCCGAGCTATTCCCCTCGCTGGCCAGCGAAAGGTCCATCTCTTCATCTAACATTTGAAATTGAACTGTCTCTCCCGCTGATGCGCTATAAATATAGAAGTACCCTCCAATCGCTGTTCTTAAGCGATCTGAGGAGCCAGAAAACAAATTTAATCCGATTATTTTAGTAGTTTTTTCGTAAGTAGACATTTTTAATAAGTGGCAGAAGTTGATGAAGTTCGGCCAGAAGTGGTACTGACGACGAGGTTTTCCGTCGACGCTTTTTCTCCTTCGAGACCGCTAAATGTTAATTGTAAAGAAGATTTTATCTTCTTAGGTATTGGCGTAAATGTTTTCTCTTCAGACTCTTGTTGGGTCACGATTGCATAAGATTTAAAAATTTCAACTGGGTCAGTCAAAGTGCTGACTGCAACCGGCGCAAACGTTTCCCCAATTAACTTCTCTTCGTTCGAATCCATTTTTACTTGAATGGTCGAAATATCATGGAGCTGCTCATAATTACTAAAAAGAGGGTCCTCAAGAAAATCGCCAGTTAAAGGTCCGTATAGTCTATAATAATTGTCGTTGCAACCAACCTCATCCCAGGCGCTGCTGAAGTCGAACCACCCCGAGCCATCGTCATCATCATCATCTCCAAGACAAACAGTAATTGCGGTATACATAGGCTGAACAGAATATGGGCCATCGCCATAGTCCATATACCCCGAACCCCACACATAAAGAGGCGCTTGACACCGCGACCAAACATCAACGTTGGCGGCATCACCAGTAAGAACTAGATCTGCAAACAGCTGCAAACTGTCGTCGTCGCAGTCCCATACATACGCCTCACCTTCTAAAGTACTATTTATAAATGTGGGGCCTTTAAAACGAGTACCATAACCCCATGTATCGACGGCGCCTGCATATGAATAGTAATCCGTCCACGGAGGAAGGCTCCGCCCATAGACACCGGCGGTGTAGCCCAGAGCTTGGTTAACATTCGCGACGAAGTCCTCTTCAGATTGGTATTCCCCCAAATAATCGTCGCCGATGAAGGCGGACGCGTCGACGGCCGGACCTTCGCTGGGATCCCAGTACCAACTCTCCGTATCTTCGTAGTTGTATAAAGCTGTGAATGAATCAAAATAGTAATAACTCATATCGCCCGTTTCTGCCATAAAATTTTATTCCTTTGCTTGTTGCTATTAATAAGTAGTGGTTGTGGTACTTGTGGTGAAAGTAGTGTTTTCCATAAGAGAATAAGTGTCATAAATAACTGTAGCAAAACTTACGTAATCCCCTTCGGTTGTTGCAGCTATAGCAGCATTATTCTCTGCATAAGTAGTCGGGATGTCCTCGTCTAAATTATAAAACGCACTTCCAGTACTAAATTTATCAGTTGCTGAAATTGTTTCAGCAGTTGTGTTTTCATAAGAACTCAAGTCTAAGATATTCTCATTATCTAGAGTTTCGCCATCGCCACACGTTGTAAGAAGGGAAAAATCTTTAGTCTCTCCTGACGGTATATATCCTGCATCCCCCATTAATAGTTTTGCTTGATCATTTAATGAGATACTATCATTAACAGTAATTGGGTTTGTACGGCTTAATCCTCTTGCTATGCGGCTTGAATCACTATTCATCCTTTTTTTAAGAGCGCTCTCAGAAATATTCATAGTATTCGTCGGATCGCTCGCTTTTACTCGTAATGCCATGTTATTTACTCCATTGTGTCTTGTTTGTTTTACGTCGATAATGAGAAAGTTTATAAACTACTCTTGAAAACAATTTTCCAGCTTCCATGAGAATTTTTCCAAAAATACTTCCCTTTTCATATGCGCCCATTTCATATGCCATTTGCTTTGCCCAGGGACTAGCCAGGATAGCAATTAGACGAGTAGCAAGTTTTGAATTTTGCATTAATTTTACCACTGACGGCGCCCATAGATGATAGCCCTTCATTAGCTCAGGATCGTTCAAATAAACCATTTTTCCAAATGCTTGGTCTGCTTCATATATAGATTCAGACAACAAGTGTTGCTCATATAATTCTGTACATATGATTTTTCCGAATTCCCAGTCGTCGGCCCAGTCGGCCAACGAGGTACTCATGACGTATTCCCGCGCGTCGAAAGAATTTGTTGTAAATGTGAACAAAGGCGTTCCAACTGAGGTGTCTACGGATTGGCCGGCGGCATCTCCTATGTGTGGCTCATATTCATCATAATCATCATCGCGCATCTCAACGGCGGGGTGGCCATTGGCCGCCATGCCCGAGCGAACTTCGCTAGGGCTTGGATCGAAATATACCCCATAAGTTGTGCCGCTGGACAATGCCATGGTGTCGTTGATTGTAATTTTAAAAGTGTAGGCTGGAATAATACCATCGGGCGTGACCGTCTCCGAGGCATAATATATTCCGGTAAATGCAATGCCGGTGTTCTCCTCGGCTGTGTCATCCGTGATATCTTTTATCATAAACCAACTATAGCCCGATTCATCATTCTTGACTGACTTATCATAAAGGGCCGCGACGGCGGCGGGACTCCTAAATACAGTTTCATTCGGGATGGCTAAGGTAGTTCCGCTGTCATACATATAATACAAAGGCTCATTAAACCTTATATTAAACGTCAGCGATGTGTCAGTGGTGTTATAAATGTTGGATGGCCACACCAATTCCCCTTCACTGTGGTACGCGCCGGGGTCGTCTAAGGTCCAGAAGGCGAAGTTGGCGGATATGACCTTATCTGTTGCTGAGCCATCCAAAAGATTGCCTTCGCCTGCATCATAACCTTCTACTGTTGTTTTGCTTATGTACGGGCCCGCAAAATCTTTAGTATACGGCACCACCCTTTGGAGGCCGGCCTGGGAGCCGTATAAGTCTTGTTCTAAATCGTCCTTTGTGTGCCTAAACACCACTAAATCCCCCACTTGGCCTGTGCCGCCGGAGGCGGTTTCAATCGTTGACACAAGCTCAGCGGGATCATGCGACATCGAATATTCGTGATAACGCCTGTACCAGCCGGCCGCGTCTCCATTGGCCATAAGCCACCCAAAAATACTATCAACATTAACAAAGAAATCATCATAAAATTGATCGAACGTTTCTTGGAAAAGAAGTAAATCCGTTAGAGTTCCGCCTTCGGGGCCGATTTTATCAACTATTTTTTGCGCCTCTTCCTCCATACCAGCAAGAGGAGAACTCTCATCTACATCAATCAAAGCGCTGTCTCCAGTTATAAGAGCCGCCATCATCGAATAAAAAGTAGGATAATAAACCCATGGAGAAGCCTCCTCATCTCCCTCATATTTGGCCAATTGGACTGTAGCAAAGACATCGGTAAAATAATCAGTAAATTGATTCGACGCGCAAGCTTCTTGAGCTTCTGCCACATACTCCGCGAGGCCGGTCTGGGCGGTTGTATATAGATTTGCAATGTCTTTAATCGCTTCGTACGTTCTATCTTCTACCAAAACGTTGCACCACTGCGTTACGTATCCATGGGTGCCATCAAGATACTTCCCTTGTATGGTTATAGGTTCGAGAGACTCCAGAGAGCTAACCTGATCCATATATGTATATTCAAAGGCCATTATATCCTCTCCCATTGGATGTTTATCGAACGTATTTAATTTTCCGCTAATCAAGCTACTCATATGGGCACCGGGGCGAATAAAGTTTCTTAAAAGAACATAAGGATAAATCTTGTTCCCGTATATATCTTCGGCGAACGGGACGCTCTGAGCATATAAGGGGCCTCCTTCTTCGTGATGACATGCAGCCACCGTGTATCCATCCCCAATATTAACTACCGTGCTTCCTATTAAGTTGCCACAATAATCGCCGATGTTTCCACAGGGTCCTTTCGCAGATGGGTTAAATACACGACTTATCATCGCTTTTTGTACTTGAAAATATCCCTTAAGTATATCCAGCCCAAAGATAATTTTAAACCTTTCATAGTCTACATATCGAAATAAATTACAAGTCTCTACCAGTGCTTTTTCATAAGCAAAAAAAGTCCATCCATAGTATGCCCACAAAACGTAGTTGTCATACATTATCGACGAAGGCACCATCTCAATTGAAAGCAAGGTTCCCCCCACATAGGTGCTAGATCCTGCGGGGCCCCACTGTAATGTTTCATAGGCATCGAAGGGGAGGCTATATGCGTCAGTATTAGAGTGACCTCCTGGGCCCGAGTAATTGGTGGGCCCGGTATAGACAGCAGTGGAATATTCTAATATGCTGGATCTATCATCCCAATCGCTGGCGCCGGCGTCGGCCCAAGTAGTCGCGGCAGTGTTGTCCACCACTTTTGTATTAGTGACTACAGTTTGGGTAATCAATTGGCCGCTTTCTATGGCCGTATTTGTGGTAGCAATCATGTTCCTATAAGAAATATATAATTTTCCTACATTGGTGGCGCCACTTTTATTGGGAAAGGCGCGCGCCAACAAACCTAATTCTACCAACAAACCAGACGACGTACCCTCTGTTTCTAAGATATACGAAATCTGATTGATCATCTCTTGTAATACAGCGTCCGCTTCAGCCGTCACTTGATAGGCTTCTACTAATTCTTTAAAAAATGTAACAATTTGGGCGTGAGTTACTGCATCGGTTGTATAAAATTTACTACTCAAAGATTGTAAGGGAGTGTCGTCATATAAATCGCCATTAGATGTAACCCAAATATCAGTTTCGGCGCCCGGAGGTGCTAAGTCATCACCTGACCATATTTGTTCATAAGCTATATCGCTGGTCTCTAGGTCCATGAAATTTTTTACATTTGAACTTAGCTCTTCATATGTGTCTCTATCTTCTGGAATATAATCATTACTTGTGATCCAACAAAATAAATATTTGTTGACGGCGCCGGTTAAGTCAAGGGCACCGCCGGGGCCCATGGCCATCTCGCCGGAATCCTGAAAGAATAAAGGCTGCGGTAATCGAACGTCCATGCCCGAGGGTGCGCCACCCCAAGTATCCACTTCGCTGTTGATGGATATATCTGAAAAATCTTTGGATGAAATATTTAATTTAATTGCCCTATTGCCTTTATCGTCATAAACGACCTCCGCCACATCGGACCAATCTCCCGTACTATTAAAAGTTGATAAAGGAACGTGACGGTACCATGTCTCACAGGTGGCAAGATATTGATAATATTTCGTTCTTCCCTCACTGTCTTCGTAAGCATAAAAAAGTTGGTCCCAAATACTTTCGCCTTGGTTCAATAAGTTATCTTCAACTGTGCTCCCTAATTGGCCACCTCCGTTGAAATCATAACCAAAAACAGCCAAATACAATTCAAAATCCGATATGCTATCTAAAAGAGTATTTACATCCGTATACTCGGCCGCATTGATATATATTTCCAAATCTACATCCACCACTCCTGTGTTATTGGCGGAAGCAGCATTGGTGAGAGATAGATATACTTTTTTAATATAAGGATAAGGCAAAAACTGCCCAAAATTCTTAATAGTATCGCCAGATGTAATTAAAGTACTCATCGTTGTCTCTCTTTTATTTGACTATTTACTCGCATATTTCAGGCTCCGTTACTTTTCCATAGATGTCATAATATGAAACGCCGCGGGCGATGCCATCAACATCCTCACAATTAAAACCAAAATCTACGTAATAAGATTGTTTATCAAAAGTCTCTAAACCTTGACATGCAACCTCCTGGCTAACCGATGAATCTCTTAAAATATCAAAATGATATTCCACACTAGCTGTGGTATAGTTTTGTTCTGTATTAAATAGTTGAGTTTCTGTGACCATAAAACCATTTTCTACTTGGGGGATTATTTTTTCAAAATATCTTCGATGTAAATTTGGAGAATAAACTCCATTTAAAGATCCGCTTTCGACTTCAAAAACCTCTACATCAAAATTTTCAGTTAATAGTTGTGTATTAACTTCCTCCAAATAAATCAAAGGATCGTCCATTTCTATTTTTATAGCTTTATTGTCAGCAAAAGGCTTGCTTGTGTTGGTATAACTTCTGAGGGTTTGGGGGTTGGTATTAGGAACGGCGTCCACCACCTTTAAAGAATAATGCGCTGCAATATTAATTTGTGGAATTTGAGAATTTAAAATTATTCCTTTATCGGCCGGGCCATGGGACGCTGGAGATCCGACAAGTGGTGTGCTTTTAGGTCCCGAGCGATAAAGAGATGCTGAAATGCGGCTGTTCAGCATCAAAAGTTTCCATGCTGGAACGGCTCTTGCATCCCCATCAAGAAAGGCGTCTCCGATGGCTGACTCAAATTTAAAAATATCTGCTGCGGGTGTTTTCTGCGTAGGGGTTAAATCATAGTAAGATATTGCATCAACGGCCCCCTCTTCTAGACTCGCAAGAGTAGATTCAACATCCCTAAACAATACTTGGCTTCCAAGGTAGGCTGTTTCTTTTTTAATTCGCTTATTGACATTGTTCTGGCCCTCAAGTGCGCCATGATAAGGGGGCGCGCCAAACAGATCACCCCCTATAAAGTTAGTTGCGCTAGCCAAGCTATCATCAATAGCCGAGCCCCATGGTGCATAGGCGCCGGCGGCGCGCCAGCTTTGCCCTAATGGGTTTCCGAAAGACCCCATGGATATTGCCATAGTAGGATTGTCGCCTGAAGTGTCTATATCTCCTGTAGTCACATTAATCTTGCCTTCGATTCTTGCCAATTCAAGTGATTTTTTTAACGCAATGAGGATGCCGGCTGCTGACCCATTTTGATCGCTTATCCCAGCAACAGTGGATGTGCTATTTGCTTGAGTAAGTGTGGTATAAAATTCAATATGATGTGATAGACCCTCCATATCCACTATCCACACTTGTTTGTTGGCCATAGCAGAAATGGTAGAAGAAAGTTGGGTGTAGGTTGAAACTGCACATGTAGCAGTGCCTTCTCCTGCATAGCGTGTATCATAAATTACATTATCATCGAAAAACGCGTAATAAACAGGTTTAAAGCTCCCGATTGAGAGCAAATAGTTTCCATAAGGGGTAAGTTGTAAATCATACACCTGCTCTTTTTTATTAAGAAATGTAGCCATCTATAACTCTCTTATTATAAGTATTCTTATGTTCCATTTTCTATCGTATGAGTGTGGCCATCCGCCTCTTGAACTATTCCGCCCATTATCTCATGAATATGCCCATCATTGTAGGAAGTAGTGCCATCGCCATTATTATTCATAGAATAGGTATGAGCGTGATTATCATCGGTTGAAGTAGTTCCGGTGTCCGATTTGTACAATACCTGCACATCAAGCTTTGCCATCTCCACAATGGAAACAAAATCATAAGGCCAATTGAAACTAAGGTCGTAGCCTGTAGAGGTGCTTGACGCGTCAGCAATATCCGAAGACTCACCCGATTGTTTTATGATATCATCAAAATAATTAGTCATTCCACGTTGTTTAACTTTGAACACCATCCAACGTAAATCTTCATTTTGTAATACATCTCCGCTCAACAATTCATTTTCTATTAATTCATGAGCTTCGGACGTGCTTGTTAATTGTATTTTTTGATAGTTTCGGGGCGCAAGGTTCTGCCATATATAAGCCAGATCGTCTTTATCGAGTTCATACTCAAATTCAAACATATACATCACAACCGGAGTAACATCAGTATTGTTGATAAAATCAAATTCAGGCGGCAGCACATACCGCTCCATTTTCTGTAATAGATACCGAATAGAAGCCCCGGCGGTATCTAGCGAGTCACCGACGGCCGTTCCTTTATTCTCGGCCAAGGCGGCTTCAAAACGATTTTGTGGTATTTCTACAAACAATTTACCATCAGAATTTGTGATATAAGGAACAGCCACTACAGCTTCACTAATTGTTTGTTTCTCGGCTAACTCGCCCATTCGTTTTTTGCTGGTGGCCTGATCAAATCCCAGCAGCGTACTCAACGATTGCATTTCCGAATACATGTCGGTCCCATAAGCAATATAATTTTTACGATTATAGACCGTGTCTTTATTAATAACATCATAATGAGAGGTTAGCCAATTAACATCAATATCTTCAATCGAAATAAAAATACCTGTATCGGCGTCAGAGGGTTGCACTCCGAATTGGTGCCACATTCCTCGTGGCACTGCTTTATCTCCGTAAACAGGAAGGGTTAATGTATCATTGGCGTCAGTAATAGGGTGTACTGGATCGGCGTCAGTAAAATTCAAAAGAGGTGTTTCAAACTTAGATTGAATAACCCACCTTTTGCCAATCGTTTCATTCGTATCTTCAATCAAATTGCCGAGCGCGTCGGTGGTTTGTTTAGATACTTCTTGGATTCCAAATAAATTAAAACTAGCGCTCAACTGCATAGAATTAGCATTAATGTTGGCTCCTCCGTATGGGGGGCCCGGATCATCACTGCCGGTTTGACACGCTGGAATATTTTGGTACTTCGTCATTGTGGCTGTGTACCTTTCTGGGCCCGGGTCGAATCTCCAATATACCCCACTTGTCTCTGTCATGATTCGTTCTAAATCATAAGTTTCTCCCGCGATGGGAGTGAAAACTAAGTCAAACCAACATTCACCATCTGTATACGGCGGCGTAAACGCTGGATTACACCCAGCGAACGAGTCTCTTACGCCATACTCTCCCCCCTGTCGAGCATACTTATACGCATCAGCTGCGGTATTACCCCAATCGGGGCGGCCGACGATGGGGGGCCCAAAAGCAGTAGGACGGCTATAGGGCTGAAACAGCGGCTTGAAATTCGGATTTTTCACTGGGTCTTGTGGTACTGGAACAGTGGAGAAGGCAAGAGAACGGCCGGCTGCTGCAGACCCACTCCAGCCAGTAAAACCAAGGACGCCCCAGCCGGTGCCGGCGCCGTCAGAAGCCTTTTCAAAATTATAATTTTTAGTTCCTTCCGAAGAGCGTAAGAGTTTTACTCGTGCTGCGTAAGTGGCGTTTTCTTCAAATACTAAATCATCAGTAATAATTCCCGATTCTAAAACAGTACTGGCGCCATCTGCCAAAAAGAACTTGGGTATTTCTCCAAAAAAATTAGAAACCATTTTTGTATAAATATCGTCAGCCTCTCCGCTCCACGATGCAGTGGCTGTTAAACTACAAGAAGGGTGAGGCTCACAGTCCAGAAAAGCAAGACCATTAATATATTTATCGGGCTCAATAATCGCCTCAAAAGGCAGCCTTTGAGTAAACCAATTCCCGCCGCCATATTGATCTAAAGTCGTATTTAAAGTGCTTCCGTTTCTAAAAGAAAGCGCCCAGTTGTCGGTAGTTTCCGCGGATCCTGTCCAAGCATAACGAGTATAGGTATTACTATCGAGCAAAACCGGATAATCGACCGCCACCCCTGCCTTCAAAGTATTATAAAGGATCCCCGGCGCGAACAACGGCTGAGCTATGGGACGAACCAAGGAGCCAGACGTATTAAATAACTCTGCTCCCCCTGCCAGTCCCACTGCCCCTCCTTTGCCGACAAGTCCGGCGCCAAATGACTTAGAAAATTGGCGCACTATGTCCACAGTTCGCTGGGCCGGATAAAACCCCTTGTAGGGGTTGAATCTAATTGCCGCGCTCATCACTAATTTTATCTCAGAAGCGCTCAAGTTCGTTTTCGCAGGGATGTTAATAAATTCTTTCATGAATTCAGAGTTAGAATAATCTTTATAAAAATCATCTTGAGAACTACTAAACGATGTCCCCGGTATAGTGAAAGTGTCCGTGAGACTAGAATTCATAATTCCATAAGTGGTATAATCTTCAATGTTTTCACTAATTCTAAATTCTGGTATAATCGAATAGTCCTTTGCTACCAATTTAATTTCATATTTAAAGTCGTCGTAATTGTTAAACCAGGGTTTAGACGGATGAGCCTCAAACGAAGATAAGCCGGCGGCATCTTTAATCACTCTACCAGCTTGAGTGTCAGCCTCCCATAAAGCTTCGCCAGCATAGGGTTCAGGCGCGGCGGTCATCGATGATGAATTAAACTCTCCCTTGTTCCATCGGCCATGGCCAACTTCAGCAATATTATTCCAAGGACTTACAGCTTGCGGTGTTGTGAGCATGTGTTTGCGCGCATATAAAGCTCCTGGCGCCAGGGCCTCATCTGCATTTACAAGCGGCCCCCCCGTAGAAAATTTTGTATCAAAATAGAAGAAATAGTTATTTTGAAGCTCGCCGGCGGCACCTGAATTAATCAAACCGTCATCAGCAGCAGAAGAAGAATTCCAGCTAGGAGTAGGCAACGTTAACTTAGTCCGTGTTAAAAAGTTTTCCTGCGCGTCTAAGACCCAACAACTTTGAGATACTGTCCTATTAAATGAATTATTAAATGTGCCGCCAATTGATGCTCTGGAGGGAGTGCCTACACGGCTGTTGTTCCAAAAATTATTACTATAACCCGTTCTAGTGAAGGTCGTTTCATATAGCTCGTTGTAATCCGATGGATAAACACCCTGAGAATACAAAATCCAATTAAGCGTATATTGAGGATCCATCGCCACCGTCGTTAGGGCATCATAAGGCGTGTTGAGGGTCGCCAAGGGAAGTTCCAAATAATTATCTAAATCAGTATTACTAGTTCCCACCCTATACACACTATCTGATGTTTTAATGGTAAAGGCGTTGTCCGCAATATCTAATCCAGACTCAGATGAGGTTGGAGCCGTAATATTCATAAAGACTGGGCGCCCTTTCATAGAAACCGGAGTAAGTCGGTAACTTGTCAGAGCCATCGATGGCGATACTTTCGTCAACGAAATATTGGCTCCTGAAATCTCCTTTTGAAAAATAGGATTCTGTCCTTGATGAACCTTCTTCCAATTCCACCCAAAGTTGTAGCCGCGGCGAGCCATTAGCAAATTAAAGTAATTGGCCGATGACCCGGTAATTAACGCAGAGTCGGCGGCCGGGAGAACATCGATAAAGGCCGAATTAAAATAATTACTATTATCCGATGCAGTGGGGAGGCCTATAATATTAGTAGCAGAAGCTGTGACGGGATCTATAGTAAGGATGTTTAACCGCGTGTTTGGTTGATAAATACCTGTCGTAGTTTCTATATTGGTACCGCTCACGAAATCAAAATACGGAATATATCCGGTTGATGAAGAAAAATATCCCAATAACCAGTCCGGGGTTGCTACGGCTGTTGGAGCAAACCTGTTAAGGCGAACGTCATCAGTATACAACAACGTGGCGCTCATCCATGAATATTGCCTATCTGCACGAGGAATCTGGTGCGAGACAAAGGCATTGTCATATTGGGCTCCGCTAGCATACCCCGACGACGACGAATCAATTATCAACATTGTGTTTCTATTAACTTTCTGAAAACTCGGCAATTGATTGTAGGTGGCGCCAGGAGTGGCAGTCTCGAATCTCGAATCTCTACCAAATCGTGCGCTATGGCGTGCTAACAAAATACGCAATCCATAATCACGACCAGTTTGATCCGAAACGCGGATTCCAGGGACACCCGAACCGGTTGCTTCTGAAATAGATCCGGAGGCTTGGAATGGCTTAATTACCGAGAGATTGCGATAAGAGAAACAATTATAAACCGAGTATTCTGCGCCGCGAATATCTAAAAATCCGCGCGACATAGTGTCGGGGCCGCCGGGGGCGCCAAACCGAGACATAATAGTCGATTGATTGTTAGATCCCGTAAATTGCCAAGGGGCGTAAGTCAAATTAAAATCAAAGTGAGAGTCTTGCGTGCGATATAATGTGGGATAAAAACTCACAACATTTGTTGAAGCAGACACCACTTGATTAGACAAAGTAACCACGGGCGCAGGCAATTCGGGCTGCTGCTTCATAAACCTACGTGGGTTTGCGAATGAACTTCCGGCTTGCACTACTTCGTAATTGTGAATGTAATTCCCCAAATGAGTAGTAGAACCAGTTTTGGCGATAATGTTACGAATATTGACCGGACGCTTCGCTGTATATCCTCGATAATAAATCGCCTTTTGGGAGCCCGTCATAGGGTATGGTGTTACATCACTCTCGTTAGCTTCGGGCCACGGGTAATCTGGAGATCCCATCCCTAACGCACCTGACGAATTGGGGCACTTTCCTAACAAAAGTTTCCACGCTTCAGGGCGCGTAAGATACGTATCCAATACAGATCCTGTGTTCAAAGGTACATGCCGTGACTGATGTCCTCCTACATTGTGATCGGTGAATACCCCCTGCATAGGAACTTCCATGTTAGGTCCGTACACATCGTTATGTAAATTAACAATTTCCAAACTCGCAGACACTCTTTTAACAACACTATTGTTGTAACCAGTCCACACAGAGGAACTCATAATATTGAATGGGAAAGCGAATGTGGACTTGATGTTGGAATAGCCTGACCCGTTCTGCCAATCTCTACCGTGCTGCACTCGTGAAAAGACTCTCTTAAGTTTGCGTTGTGGCCATGCCTTCGACACATTGGCAGTAATTTCATCCAAAGGTACCATGTCATCAATGTCTGCATATAACACATTCAGCGGAACGAAAACACTGTTATCCGTGTTAACTGGGCCGCCAGGTCGCAAAGCATTATAGGTGAAATTCAAGCTCTTGTTTCCTTCAAAATTCACACCACCATGAATAATGCTGCCGCTACGATTGCCTGTGCTTTTAACTTCTCCATAGACTTTTGCAAAACTATTTTTGCCAGTAGTACTTAAGGGCCGTTGATACTGCACTCCGTCAACAGTAGTAAAAGTAGGTAATTCTTCTGCATAAGTTGGCTGCGAGCTGACAATATCTCTAATGGTATTACGTTGGGCGTCTACGGTAGCGTTATTGGAAGTAATTTCGGCATCGGTTCTGTCCGCAAAATTCTTCCAATAATCTGCATCTTGATTCGTTGGTCGCGGCGATTCAGGGAGTGGCGATGCTGCATATTCGTAAGAGCCCCACGCGCTGCCGGCGGGGTCAACATATTCAGTTTTCACGGAAGGATATTTGCTGCGATACTTATTGCGCTCCAACACATGGCTTTCAATGGTATTGTATATATCGGGAGTAAAATCTGTGGACGCGGGGATCATCTGTCCGACAATAATCGCAATTGCATCATCGAACCACTTATAATAATCTAAAAATCTTTCTACTGTGGCAACCCCATCATCGTCCCCAACTGATTTCACTCTCCGGAAGAAAATTTCCCGCAGTTTTTCAAGCCTCTTGTAGTGGCCGCGGTACCGGTTAACTGGCTCTCCAATCAAATTATTAAAATCTACAGCGCCAGCAAAGAAATCCAGCATCTCCTCGGAAATGGCGTTGTACATGCTTTTTTCTAAAACATAACGATAGTTGGGAGGAGTTTCAAAAATTCCAAAATATTTATCATCATCGTCAAGAATTTTAATCATGTCAGATGACGCTGCATATTCTGGATTAATAAACTGAAAGGCATTAACTGACTGTGTAACCATCACATTCTGGTTACTGGCCGGCCAATTTGATCCAGAACCTACGTGTTGATACCCGGTGGTTTTTCCAACCCACCCGTAATTATCCCTCAGTAACGCGGAGCCAGAGCTATGATCATCTACATAAAAGGCCCCGTTGGCATCAGAACTGCTAACATTATTGAATCTCCAGTCCAAAGCTAGCATGTTTGGATTCAGAACGCTTCCTGACGATCCTGCGGTGCCAGCTGTCCACGCAGCGTTGCCGGCGGCCGGCGATAAGTTAGGATCTAGCGGCGAAATATCTCGCCAAGAACCTGAAATTCCGGAATTATCCAAATCAAAGGCGTGTTCTCTCAGGCTTAGATTGTCTAAATATTTAGCCCAATATTTAGCGCTATTAAATAACACATCGCAAGATGCCGAGATTGCGCCTGTAAGATTGTGGCGGCGGCCGCCTACATAAAGTCTTTTCGCAGACTTTAAGAAATTTTCACCAGCAGTTTTGGAAATAGAGGCTGTAAGTGTGAAACTGTTTTGAATAGTTCCATATTCGTGGTTATAGCCGCTGAAAACCAAATCATAGTTATAATCACTTTGGATAGCTCCCGATACCATATTGGTAAGCCCAAAGTTGCTTGGCTTTAATCTTACGGAAAGATTCCAATTAGTGTTATCGTACACATCATAAAAATAGCTGCTCGTAAGCTCGGGGAAGGGCCCTAGATCTGTTGTGGTATCCGGCGTTAATGAAGAAGTTAACTTGAAGAAGACGTCTTTATAATCTTTAGAGTTTTTAATCGCATAAACTTGGAAACTTACAGCATCATTGGGATACCATGTAGTATCATTAAGAGGACGAGCGCCCCCGTTATCCGTAGAGGCCGAACACATCCCAAACAATGATACTTCATTAAAATCCCGATAAAAAGTAGTATCGTTTGCGTTGTAACGGGGGAACATAATATCTGCTTCTGTTGTGAAACCGTAAGGGAACTCGTAACCCTGAACGATGTTCCCTCCCGTTTCTCCAGCGTCAGATAATAAACCAACTCCGTTACTGCCGGAAATATATCCGAGACTTTCGCCATTTGCCGGATCTTTTGCTTGGTAAACAACTCCGCCAACATTGCTAGCAGTATTAAAATTGAGAGTCTTCTTATTAATTAAAGTTTGTCGAAGATTGTCCTTAAGCTCGAAAACTTCATTATTGGCATAAACATTTAACCGAACCAACTTATCATCAAGATGAAAACACCGAAAAACATTTCTAATTGATTTTTCTGTTCCCTTGCTTTTGAAGATATGTGTGAGGTTGTTATAAATGTTTTGATAAATTAGATTCTTCGTTTCATTAAGATCTCCGTCGAACAATTTATTTGGATCTCGATTCATAAATCTTTCCATTACAGTCGAATCGATAAACAACTCCGGCATATAGAGCCCCAGAGATTGCGGCAAGTGTTGAGCAAAGGGAAATGGTGTATGAGAAGCGCTTGTGTAGTTCATATAACGCAGTGACGGGAAAGATTTAATTTGTAATCTTAATTTATCAAAATAAGCCCCCACAACGTGTGAAATTTTTTCTAAATTATTTTGATAAGTCGGCACCAATTCGCCAGCTTGAGAGCCCTCCGCCTCCTCCAACACCCAACTAGGAACTAAGGTCTTAAAGGCCGCGTTGTTGTTGAAATCATAATTGGATCCTTTTTCCTGTAAAGTGCTCAAGAGACTTATAACATCCGGATGGTTACTCCGAATGATGGGGTCTTTAAACTCAAATGCGGATGCTGATGCCTCAACAATAGCTGAATTAGTTGACCGCGAGTAGGAATCATAGCCTACCCAATTGCCGTTCGACACTCTCCCACTATAGTCCAAAACAGCGTTATCTATACTGCTGGTTCCTGTTATACCGGCGTTAAATTTATAATAGACCCCTAAGGTCGTATTAGAAATATCGGTGTTAGTACCGCCTCGTACTTGCGTAAACCAATAGTCTTTTATCTCTTGTCCGGTTCGAGCCACTTTCCAAAAACGGAACTCATCTAGAGAGGCACTTAATTTAGCGGAGCCCGCGGCGCCGGGGTTACCGCCAGCAGAAACAGTAGTAATCAACGCTCCAAGCCTTCCTTCCAAGGCCCCCGAGGTACTAGTCTTCGGAGGCAGTTCCCCCAGAGTGCCAAAATTTCCAACAGTGGTGTTTTCTAAGGTGCCGCTCACATATAGCTTTGCTACCAACTGGCTACCAGAATTTTTAATGGTAACTGCATAATGTTGCCAGGCTCCATTAGCAATCGCGCTTGCAGCCAATGCGGTAGTACAAATCGGCTGGTCGTTCCATCCTGTTGAACCACTCCTCACTGTGAGTAATAATGGCGTTGTGGGATTTTGCCATGGATCCCCAGTCAATGTGATGCGACCATAATTATGATCTCCATTGGCGCCATCGTGGGCGCCCCCATTCCAAAGATCAAACATTACTTCTTTATAAGTGGATGTGGCAGCTTCAGCATCGTAAGTCCACGCATCTTTTTTCATCCAAAATTCTATCGTGACTCCTCTATTAAAGTCACACTGTAAATTGGACTCCCGAGAACCGCTTCCATAGTCCGCTTCTAGTCCCTCAGTAGTATAAATGTCATCATCATAAATGTTAGCATAATTTCTCGTAACAGTAGTGGCATCGGGAAACAACGCTGATGTGGTACTAGAGGTAATCGTATGGGGACCGCCGGTAAATGCAATATATTCTAAATTGGAAGGAAGTCCATATCCGGCTACAAGAGAGGATCGCGACCCCCATCCATCAGCACACAACAATGCATAACCGTTAGTGCGAGGATAAAGGTTGTCAAATATATACTCTTCTATGTCCAAAGATTCATTATGAAACTCTGTTTTTTCATATTCGGAACCGTCATACGGGTAATAATCGGTAATTCGATTAACTGCCGATTTGTAATATATCTGTGCAGAACCGTACTTGACAAAATTAGCCGGGTTAGAATAATCTATCTGTGGTATGAAACGTTGTTGTTTCTTACTAATGGCCGCGGCATTCTTCGCGGACTCAGCATCTTTGAATGCTTCCTTCTGATCTGTCTCAGCAAGGTAGTTCCGCGAAGTGTCGGTAGATTCAAAAAGTTTTTTAATACTCATAGTCTTCTACTCGGAATTTAAACGTATCGGGCTGTTCAACCCACGAACTCAGAGCATTATCATAAAAAGCGAATTTAATACCATATTTATATCCCGGCTCCAACAGTTTCATGTCTAAATCAAAATAATTCCCAGATATATCATAAGATAATACTGTGTGTAAATCACTACCCGTCCCGTAAGGAACTGCGTCATATGCATCTATAGTGCGGAAAATTTTATAAGACGCACTCACAATTGCTGTCGCAGGAGGAGTGGTGTTTGAAACAGTATATACGGTGGGATCCCAATATTTATTCCTGACATATAAACTAAAACGAGCCGTTTCGTCAGCACGATACTTATCCTTAAGATTGGTAACATTCATATAATAGCTTGGACGAGAGGCCTGCTGGGCAGCTACCAAAGTTGTGGGTTTAATAGTTCCAGTAAAAAATTGAGTGATGGCATCTTCCGCGTTTGTGGTGTTATTGCTGCCGGTGTACCATACATCATAAATTGTTTTTAAATCGGATGATCCCGTAAAAGCAAACGATGCGCTATAAATACCGGTTGATACAATTCCCCCTGTTACAACAGTGAGATAATCACTACGTACAAACTCAGAGTCATCCGCAGATAAAATCTGTATACTTCCTGTGGTACCGGACACTGGAGTGTTCGAAGGTGCCACATCATCGCCGTCTCCACCGGTGTAAAAGCCTCCGATAGAGCCTGAAAAAATGCTCACATAGATTCGTTTATCATCTCCCAGATTCGGGATATCAGTCAACTGTCCATTAATATAGTTGTAAAGATAAATTGTATTCATATTATTGGTAGCTGGCATCAAAGAACTACTATAATAAAAATTTCCACGATTGTCTTGGCGCGCCGAATTCCATCGCAACTCCAGCACGGGCCGTTTGAAAAAGAATTCGGTTCCTTTTCCAAAAAATCTCTTAGTATAATAAGAAGTGGTAGAACCGCTCGGATTATAAATAACACTTTGCGTTGTGTCATCATCATCGAAAGCTGGTTCGCCCGGCGTTCGGCTCGTCACTGTGTTGTCCGAACCGGAATGTTTCGCTTCATAGCTGGCAGATAGATGAACACCTATTCCATAATTTGAATAAGTGCCCGCAATCCATTGTTCTACCATCGGAGTAATATCTAATTCAACATCTTCCAACCCTGTAGATAAAGTCTGGTTAAAGGTGAAAATTTCTGTGTCAACATCGGCATTGGCGGCGCCAGTATGATAAGAGCCGCCGGCCAATAACGTATCATTAATGTCAGTCCAATAGTCAGAATTAGACGCACTCATCCAATTGGATCCGGGGTTACCGACTGTCACATCCGCATAGGTCTCCAAATCCAATCCAACCCCTTCTTGCCATGATTGTGAAACACTTAAAACTGTCACGGCGTAGTCGCGCGGGACTGTCTTAGAATGTTGGGCGTTATACATACGCAAATAGAAACTCACATTACCACTGGCCGGAATAATACCATTATCTCTATCAGTAGAAATATCGTCAATGGGAAACTTAATTAAAATTCTAGCAAGTTCTTGGGAACTCGTCGTAACGCGGCCGTAAATTGAGAACGTTTCCAGAACATCTGCGGCGCCGCAGTTGGCGCCTGTGCCGCGGGTCACCAAGTTGGGATCATAAGCGTTAATTAATGTGTTATCGGCATCAGCTCTATATTTTTTAATCGCCATTATACTACCTTTCCTGTGATGTCTGTGGTGGGATATTTGATTTCAGCTATAGCGTTTTTGGGAATTATCAAATAACTCCCCTCTGGGGATAAGTTGGCATTAACGTCGAGATTGGCGCCAGAATAATTACCGCCGCTTTTGTTGCTTAAAGTAACTGTTAAAACATCTAGAATACCCGGCACGTTCTTTAATTCACTATAAACATCGCTAACATAAACTGGTTCTCCGATGAAATATCCTGTGGTAAATTTTGTTATTAATGTGTTTACAGCGGTGTCTAATAAAAGATATTTGTCTGTGCCGGTGGAGGCTTTAATGGTAAAGTTAACTCCCAAATTTATAATGAAAGGATCAAGTATATCAATTGTGTCATTCATCATTCTATATTGATTTAGCCAAACTTTTAAATTATCCTTAATAGTAGAATTGGTTTTGATTAACTTGCCTTCCGAATCTTCCGAGACCACATACAAATTTAAATTTCTCTTAAGAGAGTTCGGATCCTTCTGTACCGAGCATCTCTTTATCGAACCAAATGCAGTAGGCATTCTATATGTAATGCTTTCATAATCGGCCTGGGTTACTGCTCTGTTTTGAGTGGGAAAGGTGTCAAAAATGCGGCGCTTAATTTCAGTTGATGTGGGGCTAGAAACGGCGCCAATAATTGGTTCTTCATTGGACACTTCTAATGAATTCACAACACTATCCACAGTAGTAGAGGTTAATCTATTAATATCGGTAAAGTTCATATTAGCTTGGGAGACATTTTTTATTGCTCCTGTGGTAACGTTAGAGTTGCCAGCGCTGGTTACACGATAATTTATCGTTAGAGTAGTATTGGAGGGAACAATTCCCAAATCTTCATTTTGATTTAATTTTGTTGGATCAAATGTGGTGTCAGTGATATAGTTCTTGCCGAATGCATTCAAAGCAACAGTTTGCGGATCTGCTACCACATTACTGGCGCCCGCCTTGCCGCTTCCAAATTGCAAGTATGTGTTAACCCCATCTCGCTCCAGCGTAAATTTACGCGATATCAACATTGGTTTTAAAATAGAGGGAACATTGTCACTTTTATAATTGGTATTGGCTATTTCCTTAAATACCATATCTTGAGCTAAATATTCTACTTCAAAATATTCATTACCTTCCGAGTCTGTGATTGACGATATCTCGGCGACATTATTAGTAGCTAATTTCACCTTTAAAAATTTTTCATAGGCTCCTATTTTTATTTTTTCTTGCGCACCCACGCCGGAGACGACCGTCCCATAAGCTTTAATGGCATAATAGGTTGGGGCGCCCGTAGTTGTATCGACGGTTGCAACAACTACTGGATTGGCACTGTCGGCAAAATCTACATTCTCCGTTAAAATGAAATGCACTCCGCTGTCGGATGTAAATTGTGTTTGGCTTTTCACCACCGGAATATAGTTTGTATCGGGCCCCAAGCCAGAACTGGAGGCAGGTACCAATACAAACATAGCTACCGTTCCATATGTGGAAGAAGGGCCTGGTGTTTTATAGCCAAGAATGCGGCCATGTCTAACAATATTACTATGTTGATAAGCGGTATCTAAAAACGATTCATTTACGTTATAGTCTAAATAAAACGAAAGCTGGTCTCCAATGTAGGCTGCAGCGTCAACCATTAAAGCACCAAAAGACGCCTCGCTCCAATCTTTAAAAGTATCGGGATACAGACGCTCCGCTAATTGCATTAAATCATCGCGAATGGTACTATATTCTCGATGTGTATAATCTATTGGTACTATTTTATTTTGTTCGTCTGCCATCAAAAACCCTCACTTTTTAAGTAGTTAATTCTAATAAATCTTTTATTCCGATCCGCGGGATCGCATATTCTATTACAATCCCCAAATAATGACTATCCGGCATCGTACTCGCAAAGGTGATCTCCCGAATCTGTACGGCCGGCATATATATCCCCACCTGTTCTCTTATTTTACTTTCTATTTGTCCTTTGGTGTCGTGGCCAAAATTTTCAAAAAGAAACTGATTCAATCCCACTCCAAAGCTCGGTTCCATTACACGCTCGCCAGGATTAGTCAAAATAATCATTTTTAAATTCTGCTTAACCAAAGCCTTAAAACTTTTAAGCATTTGAAACCCATCACGACTGTCTAAGTTCAGTGGAAGAGCAACTCCTAAAGAAGCCATAATTTTTCTACCTCACTATAATTATCACCTAATCCTTTTCTTCGCACAATTCTCCGTCCGCATTAAAAGGATTTGTGCGCAATAGTCGTCGCTTCCACCACGGAAGAAGGTTTTGGCCGGGGCGGCCCCTAAACCTTGCTTTAAATTCTTCGCTTATAATTGCACCGGGGCTTTCAGACGTCGATTCTCCAGGCGAAAAATCGCGCGCATTGTAATAACTCTTAAAAATCTTTTTAACTCTGGCTCTGGAATTTCTTAGAAGTTCTTGATCCCACGAATCCCACTCTTTCACAAAGAGGCCTCCAAAAATTCCCGGATCACGATCTAACTTACTCGTCCAGGCGCCCGGGTTGGCCAACGAATCAGTAATCTCCGGAGGATCAAGGCGCATGAAAGGGTTCCCGGTGTCCTCATCATCTGTGAAATAAAGAGGATCAGACGCGGACTCGTCGTCGGTGGCTTCTCTAAAAAACTGTATGCTCACCCCTGGTGCAATTTTATCTTCGAAAGTTTTCTTAAACCATTTCTTGTAGCCGATAACCGAGTGATCACCGAATGTTTCATTGTCGCCGGCTACTTTTTCTCCGATAGAGGGAAGGAAAGTGAGAGCATTATAAATCGCGCCAACACCTAGTGTTTTCTTCAAACCAAAAATATACTGAGTAATTAATTTAAATTTGTCATCTTCTTTCAACATATTTACCAAGCACAACAATAACTTGCTGTCTTCCTTTAGAGGATCTACCTTCTCCAGTGCCACATCTAATGAATCCACTTCTACTTCCGTAATGGTATATTGAGTTCCCCCCAAAAGAAGAGAGAATCTCAGCCCATGTCTCACTCCAAGCTTTCCCTCTAAACCTACTACGTTTCCGGTATCATCAGTAACAAATTTCAGTGTACCCGGATATATATCCGATACATTTTTAGTCAAGTCAGGACCCGAGACCGCATATGTGTCTATTATATTCCCCTCGTCGTCATAATCATACCCATATCCAATTGTATCATCCGCAAAATCTACGAAGGCCTCGTCGTAATCCCTATAAGAGTTATTCACTTTAATATATTTTTCAACAACAAATGGTTGTGTGATGGAGTCTGTATCCGCACTGAACCCAACCCATTCGATGTCTCCAATGGGTACTGTGGTAAGACTCGCAAACGGAGTAAGGATCTCATATTCTACAGCACGGCCGCTAGATGCGCCGGTTCTATATGAAGTATCGGAATCGTATATGGCAGAAAAAGCTTGCTCCACATGATAATACCCCACATATTCGCTCCCGTCTGGTAATGCAAATTCGCCACCAGAGGTGTAATGATTGTCGGAATCATCAGCGTTTATTAATGTGTTCCCATCATAGGAAGGCAAATCTACATATGTCGCGCGGATCTCGTGCGCCAAGTCTAGTGTGCTTCCTTGAGATAAAGCTTCCAGAGCATAATAATCCATATCAAAAACATCCGGCGCCATACCAATAATTTTCAAATTTTCTACAAACTTTTCTCCCATTTGATTTAATTGTTCCATCACTAACTCTTTGAGTGCCAGCTTGGCATCTTCGGCGGTCTCGGCGACCGCGTTTAGGTTTTGATGTTGGCGATAGTTTTTGAGTCCATACTTGCCTTTATATTTCCTCTTTTTGAATTCTCCAGCGTCACGAGCGTCTTTTACATCTTCTTTATTAGCATAAAGATACTCTTCCTGCATATCATTAAGGCGGACCAGCGCATCAATAACCGCTTGCGGAGGATCAGTAATATCTCCACTATCGACGCGTCGTGAATATAGTTGTACAGACTGTTCCAAAAATGAATACCAAAAGTCATTATCTTTGAAAGGATTGAACAATTCCCAGGCTGGGCGCTGGGCGTCCTTGAAGGCTGCTTCCATTTCTTCAATAACAAAAGAGGCGCAAACACTACTAAAAACATCCGGAAATTTAGGACTAAACTTAGTAAACGTAGCTATCGCGCGAATAAAGAAGGAACTTACATAAATTCTAATAGCAGAAGTAATAACACTCTCTAATCCAGATAATGCTGCACGGTCTAAGATACGAGCATAAGGCACCTCCACTATACAATCTGGGTCTGACTTCAAACGCTCATCTTCAGGAATAGTAGGATAATTATCATTTACCTGCTCTTGCACATCACCAAAATCAATCAAATCTGTTCTATAGGGTTTGCACGGACTCATCTCTGGGAATAAGACGTCCATGAAACCTAGCCAACCGGTGGTTTCTACAGGTTTGATATACAGGGGAGGATTCATATAAGTGCCCCCAAAGATGGCCGGATCTAAATAAACAACCCTATTGTTCTGTGATCCTCCCGCTTCCATTGCGCTCGTGCCCATAATTTGATCGCTGTTTTTAATGCCGCGGTATTCTTCATCCTCGACATCCCAAATTTCCGCATCTCTATAAAGAGTGCTAGCGGTAGCATCGACGCCATCAGCATCAATTAAAGGATTGTTACCCGAAAAAGTATCTATTGCATCTTGGCCTAACACGTACTCTATATCCGCATAAGTTAAATCGTCATAAGAGGCGCCATATAAAAATGCTGCTTCGTTTCCTCCCACTTCGGCTAAAATAGTTTTTACCATGGCTCCATAGATCTCATCATAACTATCCTTTAAGGAACCGATATCGTCGCCTAAGCGACCGGTCAGTTCATCTAACAACACCACCGGTGGCGTATAAGTTTGGTGTCGTTCGAAACAGGCAAGAAATTTTGGATAAGCGCTTAAATCTATGTTATCAAGTGTGGGATCTGTTGATAAAAATTCGTATTTCCAATCCTTTGAAATTCTTCCAAGGTTATCTTCGTCATTATTGGCTTTACCAAACCAACCATATCCGTCGCCCGATGTTACCACCGCCTTATAAATGCCGCCACGCAGGCCGCCTTTTATTGCCCACGCTTTAGGAAGAGTGGCAGCAATCTTGGTCCAAGTGTTTGGATTGGCGGCCGCCATGTCTGAAATTTTAACTCTCATATTGTCTCCGGCACGATTTCTAACAGTGCCATCATCGTCTTCTATAAGATCTGCTATATAGACGTCTATCTCACAGCCAGCCTCAAAAATAGTACCGACGGGCAAATTGCCGGTGGACCGAAGCATTGCTGTCGAATTACAGGAGGTACAGCTGTCAAGTTCCTCGCCGTCCATATAATCATATTTCTGCTCGTCGCCTTCTTCGGCTGCAGCGGAGAGGTCAGCAATTGCTTGCAAATAGGTTTTGGTGTCGGTGGCGCCGTCTTCGTACACAGTGTTCCCGAACCGCTGATCATAATATAATCCTGCAATGTTGTCGTAATAAGCTAAAGTATAATCGGGAGTTTTCTTCCTAGTTTTCTCTATGAAAGTATAATATCCACCACTGGGGATGTCCGAATCGAGGTGCGCCGTTACTTGTGTATTATATTCCAGGCCTGTTATCTGACGGTATTCAAAATGGCCATTAAAATTGGTAAGGCCGGCTTCATCAAACGTTTCATCCCATGTTCTCGTAAGAGAACTATTATTAGACTCAAAGGCACCCGGAAAAGCTTTTCCATCGTTTATAAAATCTTCTAACCAGGCTGCAACCTTATAAGGATAGGCCCCTCGTTGATCTTTAAAAGTGGGGTAAGAATCAGCGGCGCCGGCGGATGCAGCCTCTTCCTCGTCGTCGAAGTCGACGCCTGTATCCGGGTTAACATAATAATTCACCCAGCCCCACGCGCCGCGCGCGGCTTGGCGCTGGTGTGCGGTATAAGGAAAGCCCATGGTATCCGAGAGAATCATGTTCATCATCCCCCAATTGGCTTCTCCGGGCCCGTTGCCCATCATGTCATAAGCAAGATCCACCTTTAATTGTTCCAACAATCCATTAAGAGCAGAAGTGGCAACGGCCGCGGCTTCTTCGGTTTCATAAGGGAGAAGGCCATCATCGCAGCCGGGCTTCGAAAGAAGAGGTGGCAAATTATCGGCAATATAAGCAGAAGGGCCGTTCACCAAAATTTCCACTACATCTTCCAAATCATCAAGAACGCCGCCGCCCGTGGAGGAACCCGGGTTGAGATCCTCACCAGTGTCTTCATCTTCGGAAGGCTTCAAAAAGGGGCCCTTTGGGGAACGCGGATTCAATCCGGGGGCGCTCCCATCGGCGCCAGGGGGGCCGGCGCCTTCCCAAGCTTCTCCCGAAGATGCTCCAAATTTTGCGATTTGAGCGTCGGAGGCTCGGCCGTCTAATATCTGACTTCTCAAATCATTAAAAGCTTCTATTTGCTCGTCAGTCAGACACAAAGATGGGTTTGCCGGCAGGAGCGGCGAAGATTCGGTTGGAGGAGTTATTCCAAGGGGAGTGGGGCTCTGGCCTGGATCTGGGAAGTATTCCAACATTGCCTTCATTTGAACTTTGAAGCCCGCGGGCATGCAATTTCCCACTCCCGCAAAAAGACTAGCTATTTGAGCTTTATTTCTTAAGCCCTCCCGAAGAGGCTCATAATCCTCATCCCATTTTAAGATGGTGTAAGTAATATTAAGAAAATCTTGACTCGGGTCTCCAAGGAGTGCTCCATACAATTCTTCTGTGGTTACAGCACTCGAAATATCCTCCATTAGGCTCAATACTTGATCTGCATTGGCGAACGCAACTGATGGACCAACGCCCAAGCTCCCAACCAAGTCCACCAACGTATCATCAATAGTTTGTGCGTCAGCATCGGGGCCGCAAATAGAATCTCTGATGGCATCTACCATTTTGCTTCTCTCCCCATCGGCGAGGCTCGCTAAAGCTTGGCCGCCTGCCCCAAGGGCTGAACAAGCTGCTCCTCCTAAAATCTCACAAATTTTAACAAATATTTGTGTTAAAACATAAAAAATGGCTTGTTGGAGAGCATATTTTAAAGCTTCCATCAGCACTCGCGGAATATCGAACACCTGCGGAATCCATGAAGCAGGGTTCGTAAACCAAGGGAACGCTAGAGGATCAGTGGTTCGACAAAGGGGAAGTTCTCTATCGTTAATCCACTCAAAAACAGTAGGATTTAAAAGAGGGGTCGTGGGGCAATCAATTGCTTCAACGCTAGAGATAATAAGTTCGGTGCCGGGAAATTTATTTAATTCAGATATCAATTCCATAAGAGAGTCATCGTAAACTTCCATTAAAGCTATAATATATGCGCCCACCACGGTGTTGGGGTCCATTTCCTCCGCAGCGGTGGCTGCAAAATCAAACTGTTGTATCAATGTTCTTCTAGTAAGGTTTTCTTCTGCTTCAATGGATTTGGTCCGAGAATCGAGGTCAATCCCGGTTCGGTAGATTGTGGTGGTGATGCCGCCGCGATGTTCCTTTACCTTTGTTTTCGTATAAGTATTGGCAGTAAAATAGGAGCTTCCGGACCATGCGCCATCTATTAGCGCTGTATCGCCGCTGGCGGCAATCGTATCGGAAAGCGCCTGGCCCGATGTTCCTGGCGCAAAAAATTCTCCGTTTTCAAATTTTTGCTGAACCAGAGCATCTAATTCTGCTTGCTTATCTGCGGGCAAACCAATGAACAAGTCACCAAAATTTTCTACACTCATTGCCAATAAAGCCCTCTCAGCTATAGCACTTAAAGCTTCTTCAAGAGTAACTTCGCCCATCAAACAACTTAAAGCATCTTTTTGAGCGTCGGTAAGTCCGCATAGCTTAATTTCAGACAATGCATTCCACCAATCCTTGGGGCCACCAAACTCTAAATTCAAAATCGCTGTACACAGATCTTCAAAGACGGCATCATCTTGTTCAATGGTTTCAAATGCTTGTGCCTTGGCCATGGCTGATACTGATTGCTGGCCGGCGTTTGGATCGTTGGGATCTTCCATTTGAAAAAGTTTAGTTTCTTTAGCGAGAACGTCGTCAACATCATCAGAACACAAATTTTCATTAAATCTCTCAGCGAAGGCGTCAACAATGCTAAAGTCTCCACTGAAAATATCTTCGCCTAACTGTTTTAATTCATCTTCTAGGGCCTCTGCAGCACAAGAGGCACCACCCCAGAGAACATCTGTAGAGGCCTCGGTATTTGAATATCCTTGATTAATTTCGTCATAAATAGCTGGATAAGTGTATAGCTTGATAAACTCTAGCCAACCCATTGGCTCGCGGGCCGTAAGATCGCGCTCCATTGCGCCCAGTTGCACGAGATAGGCCATGGCGGTACGATCATTCCACGGCTCTTTGCCATTTAAGGCGCCATCTAGATCCAAAGCCTCTTCTTCATAGACAATGGGGATTTCACCGCACTCTTCTGTAAAGATTACTAATCTTTTTAGCTTGTAGTCTTTGTTAAACAGGAACGCAAACTCTTCAATACGATCTCCAAAAAGCCCCATAAAGCTTCCATAACCACCGTCCGGACGAATCCCATGGATTTTATATCCGTCTTTGGCTACAAATGCCGACAATGTAGGAAAAATCTTCGCTAACAATTTTCCTGTAGCGCTTGACTGGGCTCCGAAGACGCCCATATCTCCATATATTTCTAAATCAAACTTTTTTCCGGCCGGATCATCAAGAAAATAGAGACCCATCCCCTCTTCAACAGCTGTTTTTGTATAATAAGAATTATACAAGTGTAATCCTTTTCTTACGGGAATTAATAGCTGTTTGAGTTCATCAACAGTGTACACTACTTCCATATCCCCGGGCTCGATGCCGTACTCGGAAAGATCCTCAACCTGGCCGGCTACATGTATATTACTCACCAAATCCACTTTTGTTGTTGTAGCTTCAGTGTCGGTTGTGGTGGTTGTGGTTTCTTCCTCTTCTTCTTCCTCTTCTTCCCCAGCATCGAGGATTCCGCAGAGCACACTATAGGGCACCGAATATAATAACTTTAAATGAGACCTTGCGCGCGCGAATAAATGATAATCTGTTTCTTCCAAAATGGCGTCAACAGTGCGCTGACTTGCGGCGCCATTATCTTTGCCATGTGTTATTAAAAGAGTTTCAATGGCTTGTTCCCGATATTCTTTAAAAATATCGCTCATCCGAAGCAAAACGCAATCGTTATATTCAGCACTATCTACGGCATAAGCACTACACGGATCGCTCTCATAAGTATTTCCACTTTCATCACTCCCCCAAGTATTCTCGTATTTGGTTTCTATAACAACTTGATAAAAACACTTTTTGCCATTTAAAATTGTTTCAGCATTGGACAAGCGCCTCCAATTGGGAACTGCCGCGGCAGGATTGGTTAAACACTTACAATCTTCGCAAGCGGGTTCCTCAACTTCAATAAGTTCATCACAAATATCGGGGAGGCCCGTTCCCGTTTTATCTTGATAAGGTAAAAATTTTGATTCAGCCATTATATTGTCTTCTTATAATTAAGTTGTCTTAACACTTCTACTACAAATATATTTGTATCCCAAAGGATTTAAATAGTTTAATTGCCATAATGTATTATTAACGCGCGTCTGATATAGAGAATTAATAACATAGCTAAGATGTATTGGTGTGGCGGCCGCTACGGCTGCAGGCTGCCACGCAAAGGGGCTCGTTCCAAAGGCTACATTCTGTCCACTTTGAATAAGAGCAAAATTAAAAACGGCGCTCCATAACTCACCCACAATATCGCTTAATTCTTGCAGCGCGTCGCGAGTATTAGACCCCAAAGGAATGGGCTGCAGCTTTTCTATCGTCCCTCCTGGCAAAAATTTACCGCCTGGGACTGTTACTGGTGCCACGCTATTGCCGGCAATCAACTCAATTGGTGGCGCCGGGGTCTTAATTTTTCCGCCGCGTGAATTAAGCTCGCCGGCAGAGCCGGCCTTGGGTCCTTGCGCTTTCCCTGTTACTATTTTAATCCCCTCGCGGCCAATAATTCTAATCCCATCCGCTTTTATTCCAATTGCAGAGCCTCCCTTTTGTGACATCGATCCCTCTTCTCCTCCGGCTAAGCCAAAGTTTGCATCTACATCTGTTAATTGGCTAATATAAATACGAGCCGCATCCGCCACAAAACTGTTGTCTACTTTAGCTAAAGGCGCTGCCCCCAAACCTTCATTTACGCTAGACATGCGGCCGACTACTAAATCTATGGTTGACGCATTTTGGGCGCCTTTGCCGCCATACCCAGAAACCAAAGAAGATGGCCGGTCTGCGCCCAATATAACATACGCTCCTCCTTTTTTAATTTCTTTGGCGTTGCGTGCACGTTTAAATTCTACGCCGGCGCTCTGCGGGGTGGTTTGATAAAGTCCAGTATTAGGAGGCAACTGAGTTAAAGTCGCACCTCCTTCTATTAATTCGTTTAAAGTCAAACAACTTAAAGGGGCTGCTGTATTCTCACAATTAAATATTTTAATTTCTTTAGCCATTTTCTCTCATTTACGTAACAGAATATCCTACTTCGGTTGCGGTTACTTCAGCCTGGGCGAGCGTTTGACCGGGAGCGGTTTTTAATTCTACATGGGCAGGATCCCATCCGATTCCCTCGGCAGCCCACAACGTACTACTGTGAGACCAATCGCCTCCCCATTCTAATCCTAGCTTGTTGGCCTCTTCCCCCAGGGCCTTAAAGTATGCTGTGGCTTGTTTATGAGATTCACTTGTGGCGTCACTATCGCCCCAGCCTACACCCGTTAAGGCCAAATCTACTGCTTGGGAGGCAGGCGCGCCGCCTTCATTCACAAAGTTATGATAACTATATCTCACCTGAGATAAGCCTTTATCGTATTTTTCTTGTTGTGTGTCGATGGAGCGAAAGGCAGTAAAGACGGTAGTTTGAAACCCTCTGACCTCCAAGGCGCTTATCAAAGTTTCTATCATTTCCTTAAAATTAGGCTCTAAAGAACTTAAATCTCTAGAATCTACCGGACTCATAGTTTCCACCCCCTCGATATCTTCGTAATCTTCTAAAGTAAGATCTTCAGTCTCGTCGTCGGTCTCAAACAAATCACTTAAAGCAGCACAAGCGGGATTTGGCATTGGCGATTGGAGCGGCTGCAGCGACTCAAATAATTCAACATGTATCCCATGCTCTAAGTCATATCCATTGGCGCCCTTGTTCAAGCGTACGCGTACCAAATCGCCAATGTTGGGAAATTCGTTTCCTGCAGCAATAAAACTTGTATGAAGGCTTAAAATATAAGGATCCGAAATGGCATTCCCTTGCAGATCCACATCGCAAGATGGGTCAGGAAGAAAAGCTCCATGTATTTCTTCAATACGTCCTTTGTAGGCGAACTTAGCTTCTATTTGGCTATTTCGGGCCCGAGCACGTTCTGCGTCGCGAGCTTCGTTATCGTCATCTGAAAAAAATGATTTTAAAAATTCCCAACCTTCCGACCACAAAGACGTTGGGCCCGGCGCGCCCGGCCCACCAACGCTTAATGCAGCGGCTTGGGCTGAGGTTAATTTTTGAGGGGGGCCTATCACCTTGGCAATAAACTCTGGGCCACCTAGGGCGTCAAATTCAAAACTATTTCGAATGGCATTAGAAAGCAAAGAAACACCATCTTGTGGTTCCGAAAAACTAGAGGGATCAAAAAACTTTTTACCCATTAGCAGACTCCCCCTGGATTATGTCGAACAAATCATTTTTATCGTCTTCGGACAATTCGAAACCCCTGGGCTGCCCCTTTTGGCGCAAGCCAATCAATTTAACTAATTGTTCATTAGAGCGCTGCAGAGATTCCACATGTTTTGCTGCGACGGGACTTAAGTATTTGTTTTTGTCTGCGTCGTTTGCAATTTCATTAGCGATCTCATTTAAAAACTCGCGCGCCACCTTTCGATCATTACGAATGTTGCCCAGAGCTTCGTTAATCAAGTTTTCCAAGTCATTATTCATAACAATCCTTCTTCCCAGTTTTGTTTAAAAAGAAAATATCTCTTCCTGAATTTTTTCAAGGAATTGACTATCTGTTTGGTGTTCAAACCAGTAATCTCGCGGAGATACAAGTAAATAGCTTTTTTATTAAAAATATCTATATCGTCTTTGGACTCAAATAGAATATTAATAGCTTGATAAACTTTTAAATCGTTTTCTTTCATTTGAGATACGTCCCAAGATTGTAACTCCGCATAGAAAGATTTCCAAAACTCTTCTTCTACCCTCTGGCTAAGGTAAGAATCATCGGTAGCTAAATATTCTTCTTCATGGCGCTTGGAAACATTATCAAGATCTACCTCCCGCTTGTTACGCTTTTGCTGTTTTTTGACTTTATGAATAAACCAGTTTTTCGTAATAACCGAAAAATAAGAAAAGGCTGCAGAGCCTTTATTAGGATCGTATTTGTCCAAAATCGTCATTAACCAAATTTTACATTCCTCACGCAAAGAATCAATATTTGGTAGATTTGTAAATTTATAAGTAAAGACAATCTTGTCTACCATCTCGTTAAAGGCTGGGCCTATAAATTCAACGTATAGCTCGGTCCGCTCTTTTATACAGTTTATCTGGGCATATCTTACTATCGCGTCTTCGTGATCCGAGGTAAAATAATAATTCTTCTTATTCTTCCGCTTCTTTTTCGTCTTCTTCGGAGTCGATGTCGTCATCCAATAAATTTCCTTCTTCTTGGGGTTCTTCCGTTAAAATATAGATATATTCAAAAGTTTCTAAATATTCACCAAAAGAAGCAGCATGCTCCACAAGGGTTCCTAAAGTCTCATCCCCGTAGAACATTTCCATCTCATAGATAGCTTTCAAATGATTAGCAAAAGAATCAATCATCTGTTGCAAATCTCCCAATTCTTCAGAAATCGATAATAGGCGTACAATTGACCCTCTTACGTATATTATTAATCCTAGATTAAACAGCACGGAAACTGCTAATATAGCTCCTAATATTATTTCAAGACGGCTCATATGTTTTCTCTTTTGCTTCTTTCTTTTGTTGTTTCAAGATTTGACGATTTTTCTCAATATAATCTTTTGTAATATCGCCTACTTTCTTGTTTGTAGAAACTTTCTTTTTTATACTCAAGGGTGTTGATAGTATTTTTTTCATAGTATCGGACTCCTCGCAAATTTTACAATCTGTGAGCTTGTCCTTTATCCCATGAAGTACTACCACTATTTCTCCACACCCATTACACTCGTATCTATAACGAGGCATTACTCGGCCGGGATGTCAGCCTGCGATGGCGGTCCATCCGACGATTCTAACCGTACGGCAGGGGGATTAGTAACGATTAATCCGTCCTCGGTTTCTGTTAATTCAAAACCTTGAAAAACCGGAACAATGTCCGACTGGTGCATTAACGACTCTTGCAGCGCCATCATAATGGCGCCAATGGCTTGATTAGATAATTGCATTTTATTCTCCTTTAAGTATTTGCAGCAATTCAGCTTTTTTATATTTGGTGTAGCCCTTCATTCCTCTTTCCTTAGCAACGGCTCTTAACTCCGTTAACTTAAGTGCAGCAAGATCCACTTGGGCTTCTACAACAGTTGGCTTCGCGGGGGCTAGCCAATTCTTTATTTTCTTCAAAAAACTCATTTCGTTCTCCTTTTACCATTTAAAATTATTTTTATAATAATCTACAATAGCTGTGATTTCTTGATCAAAACTCTTTGACGGTCTCCAGCCAAGGGACCGCAATTTGTCATCATTTAGGGCATACCTCACATCTTGTCCTTCACGGACATGACCTAAATCCAAGTAAGGAGCCCAATCTTTCTTTTCTCCAAAATAACATTCTAAAACTTTTGAAACTGTGGCTATGTTTTTCTGCTCAAATCCGCCAGCCACATTATAAATCCCGTCGTTCATGCTGGTCTCGACAAGAGTGGTGACCGCAGTAGCAGTATCGGCGGAGTGTAGCCAATTCCTAATGGGGGCGCCCTTATCGTGAAGTTTAATTTTCTTACCTCTCATTAAAAGCTTAACTGTTAGGGGTATAAGCTTTTCAGGATATTGCCCTATTCCATAATTATTCGTTGGTCTTAAAATAACATATTTTAATCCATAAGTTCTTCCCCACGCCATCACGAGCATATCTGCTGCAGCCTTCGAAGCAGAATAGGGGTTGCTTGGTTTTAAAATGTCGGTTTCGACATGTTCGCCCTCTACGATGTCGCCGTACACCTCATCCGTACTGAAATGGAGGAATACAGGGCGGTCACTCACATTCGCCTGTTTCTGGCGAATCAAGTCTAAGAGATTCTTCACTCCCGTTACGTTGGATGTAATAAAATCTGTGCTGTCAATAATACTATTGCCAACGTGAGATTCTGCCGCCACATTAATGACATAGTCACAGTCAGGAAGATATGTCAGGGTGGCGATATTTTCCCTCACAAATGTAAAATTTGGATTATTATAAAACTCTACTAAAAACTCTTCATTGGCGGCGTACGTGAAACAATCGATTCCATAGACTTTCCATCCCTTATCTAAACATGTTCGGGTAACATGTGAGCCTATAAGCCCTAAACATCCCGTAATGACAACCAATTTCATCTCTTTAAAATCCGTGTAGTGGAATAATTTCCTACTCTATTAAAAAATCTTACTTCTCCGACATATTCGGCGCCGACCACTTTTTTTCCTTCCCAATCCGATCCCACAACCATTACGTCAGGAGCAACGCCTTTGATCGTTTGAGTAAGGTTCTCGGCTGAATTAAAAATTACTACTGCGTCGACGCAACCAATAGATTCTAATGCATACTTGCGGTCGGCTGCACAGTTAATAGGCCGCGTATGCCCTTTGTCTTGTTTTACTTTGTTATCAGAATCTATCCCTACAATAAGATAATCTCCCAATGTTTTAGCATAACGCAGCATTTCGAAATGGCCTCGATGTAAAATGTCAAAGCATCCGTTTGTCCAAACTTTTACCATTCAAGCTTTCCTGTAAAGATTTCCCACATCATCTTCCAATCGCACACTTTAGCTTTAATAGGATTAGTCCACGCGGCAGGCGTGTTCTTCTCAAAGAAAAAATGACCACTCCAAGCAAAAGGATAAACGACAAGAGGAGCCCCGAGGAGAAACCACCAGGCGCCAAACTGTATCACTAATCCAATGTAAAGAAGTGTCATAACATTTCCTAAGATATGAAGACGCCGACACCACCTATTCTGATGTAACGTTAAATAATGGGAGTAATAGTTTTTAAATTTCATTTATAGTATTTACTCCCTTTTGCTGTACGACGGTGGTCGCACATATGTTCGCGAATACAATAGAATCATTAATATTTCCATTTTTTCCATAATTAAAAACAAGACCAGCCAGAAATGAGTCGCCGGCGCCAGATAAATCTTTGATTTCCACTTTCTTTACGGGAAATATCTTATCACGATACAAGCAACCGCGGGAACCAATAGTAATAATCAACTTCTCCTTAAACCAATTCTTGTCTTCTAGTAGGTGTTTGGTGTTATTATACTCTACTTCGTTGATTTTTATAAATTTAACATTTCGAGCCCAGTCTCCAAGCAACTTTTTGGTGTCTAAAAACACAGTTTTGTGTTGGGTCGCGATGTATGCAATGTCACCTTCGCTTAAAAATCCCTTGTTATAGTCTGAAATTACCACTGCGTGGTACTCGTCAAAGTCAATTAAGTGTAAATTATTGGCTTTTTCAATGCGCTCTTCGCCCGAATCAATACGTACAATCATATGGTTGGTCTTTTGTTCCACATATCTCGTCTTTGTAATCTCGTTTTGATTAGTGACAATAACACATGTGGCTCCCAATGATATCAAATTCTCGTACACATTTCCTGCCATTCCTCGATTGGCTCTGGTACCTTTTGGAATGAATACAGGCACAGGCGCATCCGGACACATACGTTCACATTCTCCGTAAACGTGCACATCTTTACAACTATCGCCAATAACCAAAACTTTCATTCTTCTACTTCTATCTTCCCATATGATATTTGATTACTAACCCTTTCATAAAAATAATAAATAATAAGCCCAGTTAAGTTCATAAACAATGC
>Ga0098047_10000042_pt1 | contig 47212 bp, 44 predicted proteins | sample 12_taG_FD_92585 | JGI IMG/M metagenome (GOLD analysis project Ga0098047, IMG submission 92585) | Marine viral communities from the Subarctic Pacific Ocean - 12_ETSP_OMZ_AT15267 metaG | ecosystem: Environmental > Aquatic > Marine > Oceanic | place: Subarctic Pacific Ocean | collected 2015-01-16 | reverse complement strand
GCGCCCCCGCGGGCAATGTACTTCTGTTACGACGGTAAAAAGAAGTGTATAAGGCTTTTTTAGAAAGTTCACTGCGAATGAAGATCGCCGCAGTGAGCTTTCTTTTAGCTAAGGTGGTTTTTGTTGGGACTGCCTTTTGTATGCTGATCAGCGATACAGCAGCGTTGATTTCTATGTGCACATATATCTTCTTGGTATTCAATTCAGTTGTTCTTTCTTTATGGGAGGGGTTTTCGAAAAAAAGGAAATCTTATTCAGAGTTGGAAGCCGAGATCTTAACATTAAAAAAGCTGCTCGAACTGCGACAAACTACTTGACAATGCTGTGTATGTACGGTATGATTATTACTACAGTCAAGGGAAAGTGGTGGAACGGTATACACAGGAGACTTAAAATCTCCCGCCCTCCGGGCTTGCGGGTTCGAATCCCGCCTTTCCTACTATTTACAAGAAAGAAATGGAAAAGCTTAAGCAGAAGGAAGAAGAAGATTTTCGAAACCTAGCTGCTTGTGAAAATGGTTTAAATTAACAAAGGAAAATTAAATGAGTAACGTATTTCAAATCGAGACATATCAGGAAGAGACACCGCAAAACGCGAACGCGATTCTTTCAAAAGAGGAGCATGTAAAAAATTATCTTAAGGATCTTGTAGCTACCGAGGAAGCCATGGAGCCTTTCAAAGAGCATAAAAGAGATATCCGCAAGTCTTATATTGATGAGGGTTATCTCACAAAGGAAGAAATCTGGGCAGCTGTACGAGCTTATCGGATGATTAAGGGTGAAAAGGATATGGATGCCCTTATTGAGGCTTACGATCAAGTGAAGAAAATGGTACTATAATGAGGGTCGGCAATAGTAAGAGCAATGATAGTCCAAAGAAGAAGACGCGACAGGGTAAAGGCGCCTTCACCAAATACGGCAGCCCGGGCCCACAAGGTCAGTCAAAACATTATAGGAAGAAATATCGAGGACAGGGAAAGTGATAACTAAAAAGTGTGTTTTCTCTTGACTTAGAGAGAGCAATTTGTTATATTAAGAACATGGGCGATTATCTCCTCGGTCTTATAAGCCGTAGAAAGAGTAACTGGTCACATCTGGGTTCGAGCCCCAGATCGCCCACTCTGATCCGGTGTAGCTCAGTTGGCAGAGCGGGTGGCTGTTAACCACTAGGTCGTAGGTTCAAGTCCTACCGCCGGAGCATTGATTTTTAAAAACCGAGGATACTTTGTGAAAAAATATATACCCGAGTCTGCTGAAGTGGCTAGTAAGAAACTTGCTAGGGCGGAGCGGATAATTAATGAGGAAGGGTTGAAGCTTTTTGAGGAAGCTCAAATAAAATACAAGTTTGATAGTTATTCAGGTCAGCTAGGACTTTTTTTTGTTAAACAAGTTGATTTTTCTGGAGGTCGCTTGAAGCGCGATCAGCTGGAACCGTTGATTAAAAGGTTGAGAGGAATCAAAAAGAAATGGTGGGTAGGTATTATGTTATACGGAGCGAGCAAGTACGATGAGTAAAATGAAAGAAAAATATCTTGAAGAATACGAAAAATACAAGCATGTACAACTTATTTTAGGTGAATATAGGCTTAAGTCTAATCGGACGGTTGTTTTTAGCATACTCAATATTGAAGAGGCGAGCGAGAAAGCTCTGATCAGGTCGACCGCCTCTGGTGTGGAGAGGGAAAGAACTTTGCATTGGTGCAGAAAGAACCTAGAGCTGGTTTAAATGAGTACATTTGAGTTTGATTATTATAAGTTTTTGCAAGGATATTACTCCTTCTCTCAACGTATAAAAAATAATGACGGTGAACAAGTTGGGATCTATAGAGTGGCCCTTTGTAAAAACACTTTATTTGCGTCGTTCTTCAGGACGGGGGAAAACTGGGAGACCTCTATACCCCTCACAATTTCGCGGGAAATTATGCCCGCAACCGTCCTCGTTGAAAAGACGTTCAATGGAATGGTAAAAGTCATGACAGATGAACTGTATAGTTCTCTAGCACTCACCACCACAAATACAAAAGGAGATTAAAATATGGACGACAAACAATTTCACCTATGGGGCATCCTGAAGCCTTTTAAAAATGCTGGCATGCCTAGTATGTATAACACTTGGGAATACATCCGACCCTGTACAGATGACCGTAGGGCTCTCATCAATCTAGATACTCGAAGATATTCCGTATTAGAGATTCGGGATTCCAACGGTAGGGCAGCGCTGAATTTTTATAAAGAAATTGAAGAAAATAAGTGAAGGTATGGATTAAACACTAAGGGCACCCTAGTTATAATAGGGTGTTTAGGATATTATGGATAATACTAGCGTTATTAGTATCTACGGGGTGCACATCCGAAAAAGTACCTACCGTCGAAAAACGGTCTTTTGCTAAAATTTATAGAATCTTTTCTGTCGAAGTGTGCAGGAAGAAGGATGATAAGTGTGTTTCGAATAAAAAAGGCGTTGTTTGGTCGGCGCAGGGATCTGCAGCTATAGTCGAGGTTAATTCATTAGGCTCCTTTTTATTAACAGCTGAACATGTCTGTAATGTTGATGAGGAAAAAACCGAGATGGTTTTAAGGCAGCTCAAACTACACATACTTGGAACTAAGACTAAAAAAAAATATTTAAAGGCTACTATCAAATTTAAGGTTGTGACTCCTACTGGCCAATCAGCGTATGCTGATGTTATTAACACCGACCCGGTCTCTGACTTATGTATCATCTTTGCGGAAGGGGTACATGAAAAGCCCCTAAGACGATTTTATGGAAGTCTAGAGGAAGGTCAGCGCGTTTATAATATAGCCTCCCCAGCTGATTTAGCTATTTTAGATATAATCCCTATATTCGAAGGGTTTTTTGTTGGCCAGACAGAAAAAATTGGAGCGATGTACTCTATCCCAGCTACAGGAGGTTCCTCGGGTTCTCCTATTTTAGATGATCACGGCCGCTTAGTAGGTATGATACATTCGGTTGCTCGCGAGTTTCACCATGTTAGTTTTTCTCCAGATATCATGTCTCTTAACCGTTTTATTGATATGAGTATTGAGGATTACCGTGATAAATGGCACCGAAATATGCTAAAATTAACAAGGCCATAACTAATTAAAAAGAGGAGAAGCAGTGGCAAAGAAAACATATGTGTTGGATACAAGCGTTTATCTTACAGATTCTCATTCAATCAGAGCCTTTAAAAATAATGACATATTAATCCCTTTTAAAGTTTTAGAAGAGATTGACAATCATAAAAAGAGGCAAGACGGGGTGGGAGCAAACGCTAGACAAATTATCCGCTTTTTAGATGAACTCCGGGAAAGAGGGAATCTCAGCAAAGGGGTCAGAATTGGGAAAGGTAGGGGGATCGCCCGCGCAATGTCATATTCGTCAACTTCTTCTTACTTGCCTGACGCATTTGACAACAATAACCCTGATAATGAAATTATAGGCGTGGCTTTGGATGAAATGGAGAAAAATCCCCGCCGGAAATTAATTTTAGTATCCAGAGATCTTAACATGCGAGTAAAATGTAGTGCCCTGGGGATTCAGTGCGAAGATTATACAAGTAATCAGGTAGTAGAAGATATAAATGAGGTATACACAGGTTTTACTGAATATTTGGTGGACGACCAGTTCATCGATCAATTTTATTTAGGGGAAGATGTTTATATCGAAAAAGCGAATCCGATGGTAAATCATAATCAGTTTTTAATGCTGGTGTCAAACTCAAATTTGAAAAAGACAGCCCTATGTCGTTTCATGGGGTACGATAAAGCTCTTGGCCCAGTAAATTCTTATAACGGAGGGGTGTGGGGGGTTAAGCCACGAAACAAAGAACAATCATTTGCTCTTGACCTTCTCATGAATGAGGAAGTAATGATAACAACTCTTGTCGGCAAAGCCGGGTGTGGTAAAACTTTGTTAGCTGTTGCTGCTGGATTGCAACAGGTATTAGAAAATAAAAGATATAAGCGTCTAGTAATTTCACGTCCCGTTCAACCTCTTGGGAAAGATATAGGGTTTTTACCTGGGACCCTAGAGGAAAAAATGACACCATGGTTGGCACCCATAGAAGATAACTTGAGACACTTGATGGGAAATGACCGAGCCACTTTAGACATGTACGTAGAGAAAGGACTCATCGAGATTGAGGCACTAACTTATATTCGAGGCCGGTCGATAACTGATGCATATATTATCATTGATGAATCTCAGAACTTAACAAATCATGAATTAAAAACTATAATTACACGTGTAGGAGAGAACACAAAAATAGTGTTAACTGGTGATATTGAACAAATTGACAATGTGTACATTGACGAGACAACCAATGGTCTGACATACGCTGTTGAAAAATTCAAAAAATACGATTTAGCTGGCCACATGGCTCTGTTAAAGGGTGAAAGATCAAAAGTAGCCACTCTCGCTTCTAAAATTTTATAAAAGGAACAAAATGAGCATTGACGCGACACAGTTAGAGATAAACAGCGATTTAAAAGATATGGTTTCGAGGAACACTGATTTAAAATCACTTGTGGTAGAGTTTGTGGGCACTACGCTAAAACCAGAAAACGACGAAGTAACTTTGGAGATGGTAATTGGTTTATTCGCTGCACAATTCCCGGAGTTTATGTTGGCTTTAGCTGAGGAAAATTGGTTAAGAGGGTATAAAATGGGCTTAGAAGATGCAGAAACCGCCGCCCGTCTTACCGAAGATTTAGGAAAAGTTGAAAAATCGAACTAGAGAAAATATCACCAATTATATTAAAGATAATGTAGTTGTGAGTTATAATATCTTTGGTGTTCCTATCTTGTTTAAAGACAAGTTTAGAACTTCCATCGATTTAGAAGAGGTGATATCAGAGATTGAAAGGGTTGTCCCGCAAGATTATTTTTATGGTATCGATACGATACTTGTAGGAGATAGGGAAGAGTTTGAACAACGACGCATTAATGCTATGCTTCAAGATGGCGCCATATATATCTCGCCCGAACAGGACAATGTGGATGATTTAGTCGATGATATCGTACACGAAGTCGCTCATAACGTAGAGAAAGTACACGGGCAAGAATTGTACGGAGATTCCAACGTCGAAGTGGAATTCTTGGGGAAACGCAAACGTTTATTTAGTCTCTTAAAAAGCGAATATGGTGATAAAATCGATCGCTGGGCCCATATGTTTTTAGAGTCAGAGTACTCTCTAGAATTTGATGAGTTTCTATATAACGTTATTGGTTATCCAGTATTGACTAACATAACAATGGGACTATTCCAAAACCCATACGGCGTGACATCTCTAGGAGAGTATTTTGCATCCGGCTTTGAGGAATACTTTTTAAATGATAGGGACTATTTAAGAAAAATAAGCCCAGCCTTATTTAATAAAATTGAAAATTTAACACTAGATAGGAGAAAATAAATGATAAAAATAAAAATTAGCAACGTTGCAAATGAAATTCACGCTCGGGTCACTATCCCGAATTTGAATGAGAGTGAAAGTAATCATTGTGTTGTAAACACTGCGGATGTTATAAGAGAGATGTCAGAACAAGGACATGATGTTACCGGGCACACTTGTATAATTAACCCAACTCAATTAGATAATCGCCGGCCATCTCGTTTGGCAGCAATATGGTCATTTGCAAAACCTGCCGTGAAGACACCCACCATAGAACAACCACCAACTATTATAAAAAAGGATGAAGGTGAAGAAGCAAGAAAATTTACTACCAAAAAAGCCCGAACCCGTAAAACTAAAAAATAAACATATATCTTATTCTGAATTAAAGAACTGGGCTACGTGTCCATTTTATCACAAGCTCGTTCACATAGACGGTATGAAGATGTTTCAAGGTAACGAGCATACTGCATTCGGAACAGCTATGCACGATACATGTGAACAAATATTACTTAGAAGTGGCACCAGAAAAGAATTTGATGCGGAACTCTTTTTTAAAGAGGCTTTCGTAAAACAATCTAAAGCTATAGACATCAATAATAAAAAATTACTTCAAAATATGTATACGGAAGGCCCTCAATTAATCGAACACATCATGCCAGCCCTGGAAGATTATTTCGGCCCTTACGAAGTAATAGCCACTGAAGATAAATTGTATGAAGATATAGAAGGGGAGGGTTACAAGTTTAAAGGATTCATAGACTTAATACTAAAGACAGAAGATGGGAAATACCATATAATCGATTGGAAGACGTGTTCGTGGGGTTGGGATTCGCGACGCAAAGCAGAGAGAATGACTGTGTACCAACTTGTCCTCTATAAGCACTTCTGGGCACTAAAGCAGGAAATTGACCCAAGCTTAATAGAAACACATTTTGCTTTATTGAAGCGTACCGCTAAAAGCAATAAAGTAGAGGTATTCAAAAGTACCAGCGGTGCAAAAAGAATAGAAAATTGTGTTAACTTATTAATGAAAGCGATTTATAATATTAAAAGTAAGAATTTCGTAAAAAATAAAATGGCGTGCATAGGAAAATGGGGCCCATGTGAATTTTATAAAACAGAACATTGCACTTAACTCAAAGAGGACAAAATGGAACAAAAAAAATTAATTCTAACACTGGGGGACCATCCACTATCTCCCTCTGGTGTAGGTACTCAAACAAAATATTTTATAGAGGGACTTTTACAAACTGGAAAGTTTAGATTTATCAGTTTCGGAGGTGCCATCCAACATGCCGACCACACCCCTGTTAAAACTGAAGAGTGGGGCGATGATTGGATAATCCACCCGGTTGACAGTTACGGCACTAAGGAGATGGTACGTGCCATCATACGCTCAGAGAGACCAGACATGGTTTGGTTTATGACAGATCCTAGGTTTTGGGGATGGTTGTGGGAATTAGAAAGTGAAATTCGCCCCCTAACCCCAATGGTTTATTATCACGTTTGGGATAATTATCCTTTTCCTGTTTTTAACAAACCATTTTATGAGTCTAATGACCATGTTATTACAATTTCCAAGGTAACTGATCATATTGTTCGTACTGTAGCACCAACTGTAGGGTGTACACATATCCCCCATGTTGCAGGGCCCGAGTTTAAGATCATGACAGAGAAGGAAAAAAAGACGTTTGAAACAAACGTTAGCTTCCCATGGGGTGCGGACCCTGAAAGGATGTTATTCTTTTGGAACAACCGTAATGCCCGCCGGAAACAAAGCGGGTCTCTGATGTACTGGTTTAAGAGTTTCCTTGACAAAGTAGGACACGATAAAGCCTCTTTGATCATGCATACAGATCCTAAAGACTCACACGGCCAAGATTTAGAATACCTTTTAAATGAACTTCAACTTACAGACGGTCAAGTATTACTGTCAACTGCGAAAGTCCCTCCAGGAATATTAGCTGGTATATATAACATGGTTGATTGTACTATCAATATATCTGATGCGGAAGGGTTTGGGTTAGCAACGTTAGAATCGTTAGCTTGTGGGACCCCGATAATCGTGAATATGACGGGAGGATTACAAGAACAAGTAACAGACGGTAAGAACTGGTTTGGTATTGGGATTAAACCGACTTCGAAGTCAATTATAGGCTCCCAAGATATACCTATGATTTATGAAGATCGACTTTCCGAGAAGAAGGTGGTCGATGCGTTATTAAAGATGTATAATATGACAAAAGAAGAAAGAGAGCATCTTGGAAAACTTGGACACCAACACATAGAAACAAATTATAACCGAGAAAAAATACGTGATTTATGGGTTGAAACTGTTGAGGGGATAATTGAAGAAAACGGTGCTTGGGCCAACAGAAAAAATTATAAAAGTTGGGAATTTGAAGAAATTAGGAAGGTGGCATAATGAGAAAGAGAATATTGGTCCGAGGCCCGGCCCTCTCTAGGAGTGGATACGGCGAACAAACAAGATACGCATTGAGATCGCTTCGCGAATATGAAGAGCGTTTTGATATTTATTTTATTAATACCGGGTGGGGACAAACTAGTTGGATATCTGAAGATAACGAAGAAAGGCGGTGGTTCGACTTCTTAATCCAAAAAACCGCCATAGCAAATCAACAGCCCAACACTAGCTATGATATTTCAATTCAAGTAACCATCCCTAACGAATGGGAGAAATTAGCTCCTATCAATATAGGGTTTACGGCCGGCATAGAAACAGACAGGATTGCTCCAATCTGGATCGAAAAGGCTAACATGATGGATAAAATATTTGTAGTATCAAATCATTCCAAAGAATCATTTGAACGTACCACTTATCTGGCTACCAACAAGGTCACAGGAGAGCAGTTACCGGACTGGCGGTGCACAACCCCCATAACAGTAACAAATTTCCCAGTCCGAGAGATCACTCCTCAGGAAATAGATATAGAATTGGAAAGTGAGTTCAATTTTCTTGTAGTCGCTCAAGATGGCCCTCGTAAAAATATTAAAAACACTGTTGAGTGGTTTATTGAAGAGTTTAAGGAAGAGGAGAATGTTGGCTTGGTTTTAAAGATCTTTGGTAAAGATACCAGTGTTATCGATAGATACCGTGTAAAGGAGAAATTACGTTCTATTTTACTTTCCTCCAAGGAAGAAATTAAGTGTAAGATATATCTTTTACATGGAGAACTGAGTGATGAAGAACTACATGGTTTGTATACTCACCCTAATATCAAGTGTTTGGTGAGTTTATCTCATGGTGAAGGGTTTGGGTTACCACTCTTTGAGGCGACATGTATGGGGTTGCCTATCATGACTCCTGAGTGGGGCGGCCAATTGGATTTCCTTTATGCTCCATCTAAGAAGAGAAACGGGAAGACAAAAATGAAGCCACACTTTTGTCGAGTGGAATATGATTTTTCCCCCGTTCAACCAGAAGCTGTTTGGGAAGGGGTCATTCAGGCTGACTTTCGATGGACCTATGCTAAAAAGAGGGATTATAAAACAAAATTGAGGGAGATGATTAAAAATCACAACCTTTATATCTCCCGCGCAAAAAAGCTACAAAAGTATGTGGTAAAGGATTTGAGTTTTAAGAATCAAAGTAGGATCTTTGCCGACAGTGTATATACACCGACCGAAGAGACCGTCTTACCTTCTCCTAACGAGTTTCCACCTGCGGCCGAGTCCCCTGCTATACAAACATTCGAGTAAGTAATGAAATATGTTTTCATTTCGGATTTCTTCAAACAAGACGTTCCGGGCGGCGGCGAGATTGTCGATCATGAAATAATAAAATCTTTGCGCAACTCGGGCACCGAGGTAACCACATTTCACAGCCATCAGTGCAGTTTGGAAGTTTTAGAGAGGTTTCATGGCGCTCGATTTATTGTGAGCAACTTTATAAATCTTTCTGAGGCTGTGAAGCGCGCTTTGGGGCGTGAAAAGTATATTATCTATGAACATGATCATAAGTATTTAAAAACACGGGATCCCTCACTGTATAAAGATTTTTGGGCCCCTCGCGAACAATTGATAAATGTAGATTTTTATCGTAATGCCATAGCGGTCGTGTGTCAGAGTAAATTACATACAGAAACAGCAAAACTTAATTTAGGAATAAAAAATATAAAGAACGCATCTGGGAGCTTATGGTCTAATGAAGATTTAACACTTTTGGAAACATATACGAAACGTTCAAAGAAGCCGTTATGTGCTATTATGGACTCACCGAATAGAAACAAAAACACTTCGGGAGCAATAAAGTACTGTAAGGAACGAGGACTTAAATACAAACTCATACCAGCTAGTTCATATAAAAAATTTATTGAAGAGTTAAGTGAATGTGACACTTTTGTTTTTTTTCCAACTACTCAAGAAACTTTGAGTCGTGTTGTACTGGAAGCGCGAATGTTGGGATGTAAAGTTACGACCAACAATCTTGTTGGGGCTGCTAGCGAGCCGTGGTTTAAATTAAAGGGGATTGAGCTGATTGATTGGGTTCGAGAGAGAACTCCGGCCATATTCCAGATGATAACTGACACTTTTGAGGAGCCAAACCCTTATGAGGACATAACTGTAATTTTAAACGCTTACAGGCGTCCTTATAATCTTGCTAAACAAGTCCAAGCGATTCGGGAACAAAATCGCCCCCCAAAGCAAATATGGCTTTGGGTAAACGACCATCAGGACTTGGAAGGATTCGACTTTGATACAGTTGGTGCCGATCGCGTGTTTAAAAATAATTATAATTGGAAGTTCTATGGTCGCTTTGCTGCAGCCCTGTTGGCTGAGACGGAATATATAGCCATCTTCGATGATGACACCATTCCAGGCCCCAGATGGTTTGAAAACTGTTTGGATACAATGAAAGTTAAGGAAGGAATTATGGGATCCGCCGGCGTAATATTACAGAAGGATACCTATAATCCCCATGAACGTTGCGGGTGGCCGGCTAAAAATACTGACACAACTCGTGTCGACTTGGTGGGACATGCCTGGTTTTTTAAACGTACGTGGTTAAAATATTTATGGACGGAGCATCCTACTACCTGGGATAATGGAGAGGATATACAATTTTCTTACCTCGCGCAAAAATACGGTGGCATTAACACTTATTGTCCACCACATCCCCCTGGGGAACCTGAACTTCACGGCTCGCTTTATGGTAATGAATTAGGTATTGATAACAAAGCTACCTCCACCAATACTAGTCTCAGCCATCAGGCCTTTTTTTCGGAGAGGGATTATTGCGTGCGCAAGGCGCTAGAAGGCGGTTGGCGCGTTGTTAGAGAAATTTTACAATGATTTTGATTAGTTTTGGAACAAGGCCAGAATATATAAAAATTAAACCTCTTCTTGCCGCTATGAACGGTGTGATTGACTATAAATTATTGTTTACGGGCCAACACGAAGACTTACTTAAGCATATTGAGGGTGATAATGTTGAAAGAATGAGTATAGGGGAATCAAAAAACCGCTTAGATGCGATCGTTTCCTCAATTCTCAGTCAGGAGCGCTCACCATCATTTGAAAACGTGACACATGTTCTGGTTCAGGGGGACACAACCTCTGCATTTGCTGTAGCCCTATCAGGGTTCCATCGAAAATTGCGTGTTATTCACCTCGAAGCGGGCCTTCGTACATATGATTTAAAAAATCCATACCCTGAGGAATTTAACAGGCAAGCTATTTCTCGTTTAGCTGACCTTAATCTGTGCCCAACAGAAGAGTCCGCCAAAAATCTTAAAGCTGAACTGGCACCAGGAGAAATTCATGTAGTTGGTAACACTGTATTGGACAACTTAATCGATATAAAGCCACAGAGCGAAAATCGCGTTATAGTGACAATGCATCGTCGTGAAAATCACCATATAATGGATAGGTGGTTTAGGGCGTTAGATAACGTGGCCAAAGAAAACCCGGAGCTGGAGTTTATTTTACCAATCCACCCCAATCCGCACGTCTATAAACACAAAAGTATATTACGATATGTTAACGTTGTTGAAGCAATGGAATATGAAAAATTTATAAACTTGCTAGCGACGAGCCGACTCATCATTACGGATAGTGGTGGTCTTCAAGAAGAATCATCATTCTTTAGAAAAAAGTGTATTGTGTGTCGCAAAACAACTGAACGTGTTGAAGGTATGGGGGTTTTCTCAACACTCTGTGAAAGCCCCTCTGAGTTGAAAAATGCTTTTGAGTGGGCTCACCGCGATCCGACACCCGACCCATCAATCCCGTGCCCCTATGGTGACGGGATGGCGTCCCAAAAGATTGTAGGCCTACTACAAAAGGACTTGATGAATATATGAGTGATTATGTCGGGGATTTTTTTAACCTACTTAAAAAACTGAAAACGAAAGAACACTTTGCTTTTACTCGCTACTCTGATGGTGAGGTGTTTGTAATGCAAAATAAGAAGGTAATCCTGGGCGAGGAACAAGTGCATGTAGGGGATATAACATATAATTTTGGATATTCAAGCGATGATTACAAAGAATTTCTTCCTGAGCGTGACGCAGTCGTCAAGGATATGCTGATTGAATCATTTGGTTTTGAAAAAAAGAATTATTTTGTAGGGGCAGGCTGCGACCAGTGCACGTGCGCAATAGGGGAATTCATCCCTTGGTTGCGCGCAATATACAAAAATGGACCTGAGCACTGGACGACCCCGAATCTTTTTGTAAATGCAAATTATCCCTTGTTCGTGAACCATTATGTACCCGAGTTTGTTAATCATAAAATCGTAATGGTGTGTAGTGAGAATGCTTCTCTAGATGACCTCCCTTTTGAGGTAATAAAGGATTTTCGTGTTGGTCAAAATTGTATAGTAAACGACCACCACTTAATTGATGAAATGGCTAACTGGATTACTGAGTCACAGATTGAAGACCATGTTTTCCTCTTCTCAGCCAGCAGTTTAAGTGAGATATTAATTTATAAATTGTTTAAATTAAACGATAAAAACAGTTATATTGATATAGGGACAACGTTACATAAGTGGATGGGACTTTCTTTGCAAAGAGATTACTTGAGAGCCTATTGGGCTGGCGCCCCATTAGGAGATATTTTTAAATCATGCAGCTGAGATTTGTAAAAAACGATTCTGAATACTGGGAGTTTATCCGCAATCTACGAAACGACGAACGGGTTAAATCTGGCTTCATCCAACAGGGGCACATCGAACCAGAATCTCATATTAACTACATGATGTCTCATGGGGACAATTTTTTTATATGCTTGGTCAATAACACCCCAGCGGGCTTTGCACGCGTGTTGGACGATGATATCGGAGTATGTACTCACCCTGACTTCCAGAAGAAAGGGGTTGGTAAATTCATGATAACTGAATTGATGAAGATTCACCCTAATGCGGCCGCCAAGATTAAACTGACTAACGAGGCGAGTATTAAATTATTTGAGAGTTGTGGCTTCGAAAAAAGATTTTATTTATTGGAAAGAAAACAATGAATTTTACTCACGTCGCTTATACTAAAGGAGAAGAAGAAATAGACAATGATTTCATGGTTGTCGTCATGGTATCTGGTGGTTATAAAGACACCTTTGAAAATTATTTTTTGCCAACGGTCCCCCCAGATATACCAGTTGTCATGGCCGTCTTCCCAAAAAAACAACATAAAGACTTAGCGGGGAATACTCAAGATTCTCTTTATAAAGAACATATGTTGCAGAGATTGGAGATATATCTATCATATATCAGAACACGCCCACGCGACAGTAAGCTACTTTTTTTAGATTGTGATATCACTTTTTTTGGTTTGTTTAAAGAAGAACTATCAAATTATCTTGATGAATACGATATGTGTATCCAAAAAGGAAATATTGGAGGGATTATGGCAGTTTCTTGTAATGAGAGAAGCGAGTTATTTTTTGAAACTTTGGTGAATAGGTGCCGCTCGATTGCCGCGCCGTCGAGAAAGGATGGCTTCCCACAGTGGACTCTAATAGAGTTGATTCACGAATTCGTTGAACAACATAAATTTAAGTTATTACAACTACCAGAAAAATACGGGTTTTTGGCTGAGGATATGGTGTTATACCACGCAATAAATGGTGGCAAGACTGTGGGCGAGAAAAATGTAGTTCTGTCGTTTGCCCACAAGATAGTGAATAACACTTGTAATGATATGTGGAAGAAATTTAAAGATGATGAATTATACGATTCTTCAGAAGGGAAACATATTTTAGTTGTAAACGAGACTAATGGCGCCCCCGGCGCCCAGGTAATGTTGTGGCCTTCTTGGATAGACTCTATAACAATGTGGGAAAGACTTTATGAGGAGGAAGAGAAAAGTGAGATTCGCAAACTATTTGAGAAAAAATATGCTGAAATGTATCCGGATGGTTGTGACTATTCCCAAGCCCGGATATACGGCGGCCCAGGTCCAAGCGAATATTATGCATTAAGAACTACAAACGCTGAAGAGATTGAACGATTGTACCCCGGCACTGTATACTTAGCCCCACTAGTAGTATGATTCATAACCCATATAAAATCGTTAAGATGTTTGAGGAGGAGATAGCCCATTATACGGGAGCACCGTATGCGGTGGCAGTAAGCAGCTGCACTAGCGCACTCTATTTAGCCTGTAAACAACAAAAGGTAGAAGGAAAAGATATTATTATCCCGAGTAAGACATATTTGTCTGTGCCTCAATCTATTTTGCAATCTGGAGCAAATTTGATTTTTGATGACCGACACTGGGAGGGAATATACCAGTTAAAGCCTTTTCCAATATACGACGCAGCGAAAAGGTTGACCTCTGGGATGTATATCTCGGGTAGTATCATGTGTTTATCTTTCCACATAAAAAAACACCTTAAAATTGGTAAGGGCGGCATGATTTTGACTGACAGTTTAAGCACAAAAGAATGGTTTATAAGAGCCCGCTACGAGGGCCGTAGCGAATTACCCTACCACGAAGACGATATTACCGAAGAGGGATGGAACATGTATATGAGCCCAGAACAAGCCACAAGGGGTTTAATGTTAATGCAAAATTATCCTCTTCACGTGGCTGATATTCCGGAGGACCCCCCTTATAGGGACTTGACAGAATTTAAAATGTTTAACAACGTAAGGAAAATATAATGAATATTACTTTTGACAAACCATCTACACCCATTGTTACTTTTGATGAACTAGATTTAACAGATAGATATAATTTATTGGATAGCCTTCCTAAGGAATATGCAGCCGGCGTAGAAATAGGAGTCTGGCAAGGGTGGTACACTGCTCAACTTGTAGAACGCACCAGCATGCATATTGTTGGAATCGACCCATGGGTGGCGACGGAAAGTTACGAAGACTCAGATCCCCAGAATCCTGATTTCAACCCTACGGAACACGGAGCGGATGGTTTTTTGTGGCAAGAAACGCGCTATATATCCAGTATCAACCTTTTGGGTCAGCTAAACATCCCTCAGCGTTGGGAGTTGTTACGAGGTTTCTCTTATAACTTAAAACATTTTTTTGGAGAATCTAGTTTAGATTTCGTGTATATTGACGGGGAACACTCATATGAGGCCGTGTCTAAAGATATAGGGGATTGGTGGCCACGTGTCAAAAGGGGGGGCATATTAGCAGGGCACGATTACAATGATACTAACCCAGGTAGTATTCGAGCAGTAGACGAGTTTGCTGAAAAAGCTGGCGTGAAATTTAAAATTACAGGAACCAGTCCTGAGAAAGGGGACGCAGATGCTCCAAGCTGGATTTTCATAAAGGAGTAAAATGATACATATCGTCACAAATCATCATAAAACTCCGCGCTGGCTGCTTCCACAAGCAGCCTATTTGGCTCGTCATACCAAACAAGAATACAAGGTATATTGTGGCGTTACAGAATTTCCGGAGGAAACAGATCTGGATAAACTAGCGTTGCGGTATGACATTTTGAAGCCATATGAATTCCACAAAATGGAAGGTATAGAGAACAATCATGGTGTTAAGTTAGGGTATTTAGCGGATTTAATTAAGGTTGAGGAAACCGATGAGGAACATCTCCTATTTTTTTTAGATCCTGACGCGTTCCCAGTCCAAAAAGGGTGGGATGAATTTATGTCCATCGGGTTTATCAAATACCCCAAATACTCAGCCTACGCCATTAGCCGGGCGGAAAATCCTGAACCTCTATTGTCAGACGAATACAAACCATACCCTCATCCTTGTTTTTTTGCTACGACGTTAAATTTTTGGAAAGAGCACGAGCTTTCTTGGGAAATTGACATTGACCTCGGCCTCGAATGTGCAGGTCAATTATTAAAAAAGTGGTTTGATGATAACAAATATGCGTGGGGGAAAATGACAAGAACAAATTGTTATAATTTACACCCACTCAATTATGGGGTATATGCAAATATGATATATCATCATGGCTCTGGTAATCGTCCCGTGTACGACTCAATAGATATTTGGTCACGTCCTATGTTAGCAGAGAAATATGGGCAGTTCATGGACTTATATTTTCCTGAGTTGTTACACTTCAATCAGCGCATATCCGACTTAGTGTACGAGTACCTCATCGCAGATCCGAGTTTTATTAGAATGTATTTTTGCGGAATGGAGCGAGAGAGTGAGGATAATGGAAGATAAAATATCTGTATTTGGGGGGACGGGCTTTATAGGGGGTACTTTTTGTAAGATGTATGAGACTGAAAGCATATTAATACCTCGCGATGAATACGAGCCTTCGACTAAGAACATTTTATATTTTATAAGTACAACTAACAATTACCACGTATTCAAGGAGCCTCACCTAGATATTGAAACTAATTTAAAAGTTCTTATTGATGTATTACAGAGATGCAGAGAAAAAGAGGATGTAATGTTCAATTTTGTCAGTTCTTGGTTTGTATACGGAAAGACCAGTGACTTGCCAGCTACTGAGGATTCTCCTTGTGTACCTAAAGGGTTTTATTCCATAACCAAAAGGGCGGCGGAGCAATTGATCATATCTTATTGTGAAACTTTTGATATTAAATATCGTATTATGCGTCTATGTAATGTTTATGGTACTGCCGATACAAAAGCTTCCAAAAAACAAAACGCGTTACAATATTTAATTACCGAAGTAGTTAATAACCGCGATATCAATTTGTATAATGGCGGACAAAATATAAGAGATTTTATGCACGTTAGTGACACATGCACGGCACTTAGACACGTAATAAAATATGGCCACGAAAATGAAATTATTAATATCGGTATGGGTATCCCCCATAGATTTATTGACATAATGTCTTATGTAAGAAGAAAAGTGGACTCCACTAGCAAATTTAATTTTATAGAACCTCCTAAGTTTCACAAAGTAGTACAAGTGGAGGATATGTATCTGAAGGTAAACAAGCTAAATGATCTTGGGTTCAAACCTAGATATACCTTTTGGCAAGGAATAGACGAAATAATTGAAGCAGTAAGGGAAGAATCTCTGTGAACGGGAAGAAAAATCAGATTCTTAATTTAGTAAAAGAATACGTGAATGAAAGAGAGCACTCTAAGGAGTGGCGCCCGGGCCTCGATTGGATAGCCTACTCGGGGCCCCTATTTGATGCGAATGAGATAACGGCTGCTATTGACAGTCTTTTGGGTGAATGGTTAATATTGGGAAAAGACGCCAGGGAATTCGAGACAACATTTCCTGAGTTTATGGGAAAGAAACACGGTTCTTTAACAAACTCTGGCAGCTCCGCAAATCTTTTAATGGTCTCTGCTACCACCTCTAGACGGTTACACAACTTCAAGCCAGGAACTAAAATTATAACCCCTGTAGTGGGTTTCCCTACCACTATTAACCCTATTATTCAAAATGGATTTAAGCCGGTTTTTGTTGATGTGACTCTACCCGATTTGAACTTAGACCTCGATCAAGTAGAAATAGAATTAAAAAAGGATCCGTCAATAAAAGGCATAATGTTCGCCCATGTTTTAGGAAATCCGCCGGATATGGATAGGTTGATGTCCATAACCCAGAGACACAAGTTAATGTTCTTAGAAGACGCGTGTGACGCTCTAGGATCTCTGTATGACGGGAAGAAATTAGGTTCATTTGGTGAAATGTCAACTTGTTCCTTTTTCCCAGCTCATCATATGACACTAGGGGAAGGCGGCTTCGTGGCCACGGATAGTAATAAAATTAGAAAAGTTATAGCTAGCATGCGTGATTGGGGACGAGCATGTTATTGCAATGCCGAAAAACCTGGGAGTGTCATAGGCGGTACCGCATGTGGAGACAGGTTCAAGTGCTGGTTGCCTGATTTGGGAAACACAGAATATGATCATCGATATGTTTTTGATGAGATAGGATATAATTTAAAACCATTGGAGCTTCAAGCAGCTATGGGCTTGCAACAGTTAAAGAAAATTGCATCTTTTGATGAGGCGAGGAGATCTAATTTCAAGAAATTATATAAAATTTTTGAACCTTATGAGGAATACTTGCATTTACCATATGCCACCGACAAATCAGACCCATGTTGGTTTGCATTCTTACTGACAGTTCAACATGGCGCCCCTTTCACTAGGCAAAAAATTGTTAATTTTCTGGAAAGACACAAAATCCAGACAAGATGTTATTTTAGTGGGAATATTATGTACCACCCAGCATATAAAAAATATGCGTCTGAATACGATAATCTACAAAAAGCTTTTCCCGTTGCGCACCTTGTGAGCACAAATTCTTTTTTCTTGGGCACCTTCAAAGGGATCACTGATGATAAAATTTCATATATTAAAAATGTTGTTGATAAATTTTTCTTAACGGTACAAAATGATGAATAAGCCTTGTTTGATAATTAATACTGTTTCTAAAAATTGTGATTTGTGGGATATGTTTATTTCCCAATTTGATAAACATTGTCTCAACGATTTATTCGACAAGAAATACGTTTTTGTGGATGAGTGTCCCCGTGAGTGGCCACCCGATTATACTGTTATCAAATATAACAAAGACGAGGTCTACCAACAACAATTTGTTAGTTGTATTAAAGCAGTGCCGGAGGAGATGTGTGTTTATATTTCTGAGGACTACATTTTATATGACACAGTTAAACACGAGACTATTAAGAAGTATATGAAGATTTTAGACACGGAGCCACAATTGTCATTCATCCGATTTATGAAAGGGGGCATACCCAGTGTGCAGTCGCCCCCTTACCGCAAATACGCCAACTTATATGAGATGCACCATGCTTTCCCCTATTTTTATACTAACCAAGCCGCACTTTGGAGGACACGAGATTTGGAGAAGATCCATGTCCAAGGCCCTCCTTTGCATATCGCGGTGGAGGAATGGCAAAACTCGTTTGAATATCGAGCGACGGAAACTTGCAAAAAACTAGACATACAGGGTGTCTTTTGTTATCATGGGGAAAAAAAGAGAGGCATATACCATTATGACTCAAAAGTCTTTCCACACATTTCGACAGCCTTAGTAAAAGGTAAATGGAATCTATCGGAATACCCCGTAGAGTTGCCTAAGCTGTTAGAGAAATATGGGATTGATACCTCAATCAGAGGGGAAGTATAATGTTGGTTATAAAAAATTTGAGCGCTGAGGTACCAGATACTAATGCTTTCCACTGGAAGCTAGAAAGACACTCAGAGAATGGTGGCGACGCTGTCTTGTTTTATGGTTATAACTCCTATAAGACGGGAGGGGAACTCCATCCGGCGTCCGGTAAAAGGAATATTCTTTTTAATAACTGGATGCCATGTGAATTTGCTCAACAAAGCACTGATGGTTTTAGCGCCACTACATATGATCACAATTTCGGACAGATTTACACGATTTGCCCGTATAGCGCCAAATGGTTAAACGAATTCTCGAACTCGGAAAGGTATAAAACCATTTTTTATCCCTTCCATACAGATTTAATACCCGATGACTGCGATAAGATTTGTGATGTCATTTATCATGGAGGTATTCACGGGAAAGAACATGTGGAATGTTTGGAGGTAATGAGCAAGTTTAATTATCAATACCTCACCATGACAAACAATATAGGGGAATTAACTATCCGCTGCCTACCTTATGCCACCAGTGGAAATCTTCCTTTCAAGGAAAAAATTAAAGCAATATCCAAAAGCAAAATCTCAATATGTTATAATTTGGTCCATAACAGACCTGAGCATATAAATAAAATTAAAACCTACGAGAAATGGGAGGATAATATAGCCTTTTCAGAATTAGATGGTTGGGGTGTGATGCCACAGTTCAAAACTCGAATGCACGAAGCAGCGTTTTCAAAAACATTAAATCTGGTTCAACGAGATCCGTGGAATATAGCTGAGCAGTATTATAAACCAGGAGAAGAATTTATCTATTTTGATAATAAGGAAGACTTAAGAGATAAAATTCAAGAAATTACGTCTAACTGGTCGGGATATGAGAAGGTTGTCTCTCAGGCATATGATCGTTCTTTAAACTATACAGTGGAGAATTTTTTTGATATAATAAAAAATGATGATCAGTGGAAAGGGATAAATGATGAGTTGTAGGGGATGTGAAAGTGATAAGATTATTTTAATATTAGACTTAGGGGAGCAACCGTGGTGCAATGATTTTTTAACCGCAGAACAAATTGGTACGGAACCAACTTATCCGTTGAGATTATGTTATTGTGAACAGTGTGAACTTTTACAATTAGACCACACAGTATCAAAAGAAACCATGTTTTCCGACCATCAGTATTTATCGGGTATGACGCAGACTCTTGTGGAACATTTTTATAATGTGGCAAAAGAGTGCACGACTCAAATAGGCATTACTGACGGTGATGTAGTTGTGGATATTGGGGGTAATGATGGAACTCAATTACTTCAGTATCAAAAACTTGGCATCAATAGCGTGTTTAATGTAGAGTCAGCTAAGCGGATATCACAACTCTCCACGGATGCAGGTATCCCAACAATTAACGAGTATTTTAATGAGGAAACGGCGCTTTCTCATTTTGGTACAGATTCTGTAAAACTGTTCAATGCATCCGGGGTCTTTTTTCATCTTGAAGAATTACATAGTGTGATTCGAGGGATCAAAAATAGTTTGAACGACGACGGAGCGCTCGTAGTCCAATTTATGTACGCCGGCTCGATGGTGGAAAATAACAATTTTGATACAATATATCATGAACACTTGTGTTATTATACTGTCAACAGCTTAAGCAACCTTTTGAAGCCATACGACTTAGAAATATTTGATGCGGAGCTAACTGAAATACACAGTGGTTCCGTGGTGGCTAAAATATGCCATTCTCACAGCAAGCTAAATAAAAAAACAGATAGGTGTTTGGAATTACTGGAAGAGGATAAAAAATATACTATTGACCGAGTAAAAGAGTTCGCTTTGAAAGTGGAAAGCGAAAGACACAAATTGCGGAGCCTACTTAGTGAACTCAAAAATCAGGGCAAGACCATTTATGCTTTCGGCGCGCCAGCAAAAGGCAACACTCTATTAAATTACTTTAACATTGATAGAAGTTTAGTTGATAAAAGTGTTGAAATAAACCCAATGAAAGTGGGTCACTATCTACCACAATCTCATATACCGATCGTACAAGAGACTAAAGACGATCTGCCTGATTATTATTTGTTGTTATCTCACAATTTTGCCGAGGAAATTATTGAAAAAAATAAAGATATTATAGAAAAGGGAGTGAAATTTATTATACCCTTTCCAGAGGTGGAAATTAGAGGATGAGAAATATCCTTGTTACTGGTGCAACCGGGTTCTTAGGTGGCCACCTAATAGAGGCTCTTGAAAAAGAGGGGTTTGTTATACACATATCTAATACTCAAGTAGCTAATTTAAATAATCTGAACAATCTAGATATATACGATCAAATAAATTTTGATTATATATTTCATTTAGCAGCGGTGACGAAGGCCGGTGATTACTGTCTTAGACATCCTGGCGATCAGTGGCTAGCCAATCAGATAATTAATACTAATATTTTAAAATATTGGAAGGAACGTCAACCAAAAGCAAAGATGATCTGTATGGGCACAAGTTGCTCTTACGCTCCGGATATACCCATGAAGGAAGAGAACTATCTCATAGGTACCCCTGAGAAATCACTCTACACATATGCGATGACAAAGCGCATGTTATTAGATGGCTTGAAAGCGCTTGAGCAACAGTATGGTTTAGAGTGGTTGTATTTTATACCTTCTACCTTATATGGGCCCAATTTTGAAGAGGAAGACAGTCATTTTATATTTGATTTAATTAAAAAAATCTATAATGGTGCGACTAAAGGTACTGCTGTGGAACTGTGGGGGGACGGCTACCAAAAAAGAGAGCTAGTGTTCGTCGAGGACGCCGTGGAAATGATAATTAATTTACTTGACCAAAAAAATGAAATATTTAATTTAGGCTCCTCTAAAGATTATACAATTAGAGAGTTTGCTGGTATAATCAGTAAGTTAATAGGATATGAAGAAGAGATCTATTACGATACTAGTAAATATGTAGGAGTCCGAGAGAAGAAGGTTATTATGAGCAAAGTGGAGAAATTGGGTGTTGGTGTTATGAGGACCCCCTTATATGCTGGCTTAAAAGAGACGGTGGATTATTATATAAAGAGGTTCGGCGCCGGTGACTATTAGAAAGTATTTACCTACATTGGCTGAATTAATTGATCGCTTAGCGATTACACAGCTTAAAGAAGTCTTCATAACTGAACACAAAGAAGAATACGCGTCGGAAATAGCCGATATCGTGCATGATATACAAATTTGTTTGAATTATGCAACCGAACCTGTTACCGCAGAAATTGTAAGGGCTATTGTGGTATTATCACAAATGAATTTACATATTTGGCACAACGAGGCAAATTATCGCAAAGGGCTTAGTGATGGGAATGACCTTGAACTCACTCATGGGCTAAATGGCATAAGAAACACTGCCAAAAACAAAATTCAAGAGATTGCCGGCGGCCGCAAGGACTATAAGATAGATTGTTTAGCCGCTGACTTTGAGGACTGGGAAATTAGTTGGGGGGATCATGCGCTACCAACAGATGATTGAGAAAAATTGTGGGGTCCCCAAAGGGACAAACCTTAAGGGCTATAGGGAATTAGATGGGATTAAATTTGATTTGAATGAGCCTACCAATCAAATGATGAAGTTAATGAGTGGGTTTTTAGAATACTATTTGAGATCTTGTACAATACAGCCAAAGACAATGTTAGACGTCGGATCCGGTTCCGGTGGTCTAGGATATTACATGAAGACCATCTTCCCAGACTTAGAGATAGTATCTGTTGATGGTAACCCTGGAATATTAAGCAGCCCCCTTATCGCTGACGCACAGCATTTTGTAGTGAGGACGGATAAAGAATATAGGATAGTGGATGAAGTGGGCGAGACCGCCCAGTTTGATTTAATTACCTGCTTTGAACACATTGAACATATCGCACATGAAGAGATACAGCAATTTATAAACAATATAGAGGCCCACTCTCACCAAGATACGCTTTTTCTTGGGACTATTTCTGGCTCCGAATTTGAAGACGGTGAGGAAGATATACACTGCAACATAAAGACAGCACAAGAATGGAAATCATTTTATGACGCTGGGTCCTTTAGGGAGGGGGGTGGCATGGATTGGGAATTTGTGGATATAAACAAATTCTTATATCAATGTAAGAGCACACTTGAAAAAAATAACAACATTGAAGCAGAGCTTATCTTGAGGCAGATAACGGACTACTTGTCAAATACAAGACAATTTTTTTTGGAACACTTTCATAAATTTTGGTTCGAGAATATTGTGGAGACAAAGAGAAAATATGGTGCGGAAGCTTATAATGGATGGGTCCACCGTTTCCATCTGGGTACCGTGGTTACAACTTATAACCCATTTAAATTGGTTGACGATACATGAAGATCTTAGTAATAGGAGATGCATGTAATGATGTATATGTATATGGCAGATCTGTAAGATTATGTCCCGACGCGCCAGTCCCCGTTTTTATCCCCCAGAATAGGGTAGAGAACGGTGGCATGGCGGCTAACGTGCAACGTAATATTATTTCCCTTGGCGCTGAATGTGACATTATTTCAAATCAAGAATATATTGAAAAAAGACGTTATGTAGATGCAAAAACAAATCATATGTTTTTGCGCGTTGATTCAAACGAAGAAAAGACTGACCGCGTTCACCGTGACCAATTGAAAAACTTACAATCATACGATGCCGTTGTTATTTCTGATTACGATAAAGGGTTTCTGACTGAGGGTGACATCGAATGGGTATGTGAAAACCATGGCTTAGTATTCTTAGATACGAAGAAAAAGCTTGGAAAATGGTGCGCTGGAAGTCGCTTTATTAAGATTAACGAGGTCGAATATAACAATTCTAAAGGGTTTATAGAAAAAAACAAAATTTTGTTGGAAGAGAAACTCGTTGTCACCTTGAGCAACAATGGGTGTCGTTATATGAATAAACAATATAATGTTGCGCCGGTGAACATAAAAGACTCCAGCGGCGCCGGCGACACATTCCTTGCCGGGCTTGTTGTTGAATATCTTAAAACTAGAGACATTGAGCCGGCGTTACAATACGCAAACTCCTGTGCGACTAAGGTTGTACAACAAAAGGGAGTTACTGAGGTGGGAGAACTATGAACATTTTAATAACCGGCGGCGCCGGATACATTGGTAGTGAATTGGTGGGACACTTGTTAAAGGAGCACAGTGTAACGGTCTATGACAATTTAATGTACGATTCTACATCACTTCTGCGATATGTGGGACAAGAGAACTTTTGTTTTGTCAAAGAAGATGTAAGAGAACTCAACTCACTCAAAAAATATATGAGCCGCTCAGACGTGATTATTCCATTGGCGGCCCTCGTCGGCTACCCTCTATGCGATAAAGATCCTCAGGCAGCAACCCAAATTAATTATGAGGTTAATCGGTGGATAGCAGAAAATAAATCTTCGGACCAAATGGTCATTTATCCATGTACAAATTCTGGCTATGGTGCTGATCGCGATGGGGTGTGCACGGAAGAATCCCCTTTAAATCCTGTTTCTTTATATGGGCGTACAAAAGTGGACGCAGAAAAGGCGTATAAAGATGTGGAGAACCACATAACATTTAGATTAGCAACTGTTTATGGCCCATCTACACGTATGAGAACGGACCTTTTGGTAAATAACTTTGTCTATAAAGCTATGAAAGAGAGAGTGTTAGTCCTCTATGAATGTGAATTTGTGAGGAATTATATACATATACAGGATGTGTGTAAAGCATTTAAGTTTGCTATTGATCAATGGGATTCTTGTAAAAATGAAACCTACAATGTAGGCAACGATAAATTAAATATGAATAAACTTCAGCTGGCTGAAAAGATCTCTGAATATTTGCCTCTAGAAATTATCCTAGCAGAATTTACGTCCGACCCGGACGTCCGGGATTATGTAGTTAGTAGTCAGAAAATCTATGATAAAGGGTATACGTGTGATCATAATCTTGATGATGGAATACGTGAATTAAGGATGACTTATGAAATGATAGATGCTCCCTGGTATGGAAACTATTAGTGTCTAAAGAAGAAATGGAACTGGGATGGTAAAAATATGGACAAACGGGTGTTTCGATATATTACATCGAGGCCATCTTGAAATGTTCAAATATGCTAAGTCCTTGGGACAACACCTCCGCGTGGGGATCGATTCGGATCAAAAAATAAAAGCATCCAAGGGTCTCTGCAGACCTGTAAATAACCAAGATGATCGAATGGCGATGCTGGAAGCTATAAAATATATTGATGAGGTCGTGATATACGAAACTCCTGGTGAATTAACCGGCTACATTAAAAATTATTCTCCGGATATTTTAGTTGTTGGATCTGACTGGGAAGGCAAGTTGGTCGTCGGCGCCGAATACGCTGGTAAAGTAGAATATTTTAAACGACTTAATAATTATTCAACAACTAACATACTGGAAAAACTAAAATGAAAACGTTTGTTTTTGATATTGACAACACACTTTGTAAAACGTGTGGGAGTGATTATGCAAATTCCCAACCCATAATGGAGAGGATAAAACATGTTAACAGCCTTTACAATTCGGGACACACAATCATTCTTATGACCGCCCGCGGCATGGGTCGCAGCAACAATAATTCCGGAGAGGCTCATAAACTATTCTATGCGATGACACAACAACAAGTGGAAGAATGGGGGATTTTGTACCACCATCTTTTTCTGGGAAAGCCCGCCGCGGATCACTATGTAGACGATAAGGGAATTAACGATTGTGACTTCTTTGAAATCAGCAGCTTTGAATAAAACTCCTGCAATGAAATTTGTGAAGAAGGGGTGGGGGTACGAATTATGGATTGTTAATAAGGAGGAGTACTGTGGAAAGTTGCTTTTTTTTGAAAAAGGTAAAAAGTGTTCGTGGCATTACCACAAAATAAAGGACGAGGTATTTTATTTACAAAGTGGTAAAATGGTTGTAAAACATTCTCACGAGGACGATCTAGAAAACGCCGAGGAGTTACTGCTCCAACCGGGTCAGAACTTTTATATATATCCTGGCTTGCGACACCAAATGATTGCTTTAGAAGATAGTGAATTGTTTGAATTCTCTACTGAGCATTTTGATGCTGATTCTTATCGAGTAGTTAGAGGAGATTAGATGAAAACGGTTGTTATAACAGGGTGTGCTGGATTTATAGGTTCACATGTAACTGAAAAATGTTTAAAAGAAGGCTATAGAGTATATGGTATAGATAAATATACATATGCTGGGGACAGGGAAATTATTGCTTCACTTTCCTCAAAATATCGGACTGAGTTTAAATTTTTACAAGAGGATATATGCGATTTAAAATATCTTCCTGATTGTGACTATGTGATAAATATCGCAGCGGAGAGTCATGTTGGGAATAGTATTGTCGATAGTGCTGACTTTATTAAATCAAATGTACTAGGAGTTAAAAACTTGCTAGATCTTATCCGACTAAAACCATCTAATGTGCAAGAACGACCGGTCTTTTTTCATTTTAGTACAGATGAAGTATATGGAGACATTGCTGAAAGTGAACATCTGGAAAATGATTTACTCAATCCCAGCAATCCTTATTCTGCTTCAAAAGCAGCCGCAGACATGTTGATTACAGCGTGGTCTCGCACTTACGGACTAAAGTATCTGATTTTAAGGCCAACTAACAATTATGGGATTAGACAGTACCCGGAAAAGTTGATACCCCTTTGTGTTAAATTACTGCAGAGGAATAAAACGATTCGCCTACACGATGAAGGACAGCCTATTAGGAACTGGCTTCATGTGGAGGACACGGCCGAGGCCGTCATGACAATAATTGAATCCGGTGTAAACAATGAAATATTTAATATTTCTGGCTCTTTTGAACAATCTAACTGGCTTACAGTTAAAAAAATAATACAATCGTATTATAATGATGAAGAGATAGATTGGGAATCCTTTATTGACATAACACATACGCGCCCCGGGCAAGATGTACGTTATGCTTTAAACGATGACAAATTACGTAATTTAGGTTGGAAATCGTGTAAGATTTTTGACGAAGAGATTTATAACATAGTGCAGTTTTTTAAAAAACAATTTATATGGTAAAAGGAGAATTTAAATGCATTTAACAGATCAGGCGCTAGGCGCAGTTATGATGGCTTTGCAGAAGAGCCTAATGGAACAGAGTGATATAATTCCGGTGTTGAAAGAGTTCCAGTTTCAAAATTCCGAGGATGGCCTTGTGGTCATGAACCCCCCTTTGGTTAGATTCGACGAAGAATTTAACGAAAGATACAGTGATGTTGAATCTGACGACACGGAATAATGCCTCGGTATACATATCGATGTTTAAAATGTGAATTAGAGTACGATGTACAGCACCTCATTGGCGAGACCCCTGAGAATTGTTCTGCTATATCTGATTGCGAAATCGGAGCAGAGGTTGAAAAGATTTTAAACATGATGGCACGCCCAGAGAAGCGAGAACAACAAACAACTGTGGGTACAACTGTCCGCAAGTTTATAGAAGACGCGCGCACAGAAGTAAAGGCTGAGAAAGTCAGGCTTAGAAAAAAAAGTAGAAAAATGGATGAATAATATATATTGGGTTTATGGCATATTTGGGCTCTCTGTTCTTCTTAACGTTTTTGTAATTTGGTATTTGAAACAACTACTAGAAAAGTTTACGTTCTTTTCAGAAAATATAAGTAATTTACATTATAATATTTATACGTTTCGTGCTCACCTTAAAAAAATATATGAAATGGAATTGTTTTATGGCGAACCAGTTTTGGAGGGGTTAATCCGACATGTCGGCGAAGTTGAAGAAAACTTAAATAGTTTTATAGAGATTTTTAATTTAAACGATACACAGGATTATGAGGGGTGGGAATGGTTTGATTATGGGGTAAAAGGCGACGCGGAAGACGAGGTGGAAGATGAACAAGAGGCGTAAAAAGAAGGGCAAGTATTATTTTACCCAAGAACACGAGGACGCTGTCGTCGAGTATGCTTCCAACCCTGACAGAGAAGTGAGGACACGGCTGTATATAGAATATATAGGCCCAGCTTTTAACGAGATGGTGGACAAAATTGTTTACACCTACAAGTTTACATCATTACCAAATATAGAATCTTTACAAGAGGAGTGTAAACTGTGGCTCACTACCATTTTGGATAAATATGATCCGAATAGGGGGTCCAAAGCCTTCTCGTATTTCAGTGTGATTACTAAAAATTGGTTCATCCATAAGGTTAAAAAAACAGCTAAACAAAACAAACGCGAAGTTTACTTTGAGGATGTATCTCGCAACATGGAGCATGATTACCTCTCTACCGAAATAGTTTATCACAAGAACCAAGAAAGAGAGCAATTTTGGGATTTTTTGTGGGAAGAAATTAAATCATGGGATACTGGTAGCAGTATGAAGGCAAACGAGCGGAAAGTTTTTGAGGCTGTAAAAATTTTATTATCTGAGCCTGACGATATAGAAATTTTTAATAAAAAGGCTATTTACTTGTATATGAGAGAAATAACTGGGCTAAATACAAAACAGATTGTCAATAACTTAAATAAAATGCGTGAAAAGTATAGGGTATTTAAAATAAAATGGGACGAGGGACAGATTTAGATTTAAATAAGAGCATGGAAGAGGCGCTCGATAACATTCGACGCGACCGAACCGTGGTTAACTCTTTGCTAGTTGATTTGATTATCTATATGAAAAAAGATATGTCTGCTCATAAGGATTGTGGCTTGGTAGCTGCAAAATATGTTGAGACATTGCAACGCTCCAACGAGCAGCTTGTTAAGATATCCAATTTACTTTATAAAAAAACCAGTGTCACTGACGGTTTATCAGAAATGGATAAGTCTAATTTATTTGATATAATTAACGATTCCGAAGAAGAATAATTATGACCAAGATGAAGCAGCCACTAAAGGGACGCGTCGGCTCCGAAAAGGGCTCTATTTATTATGGTTTCTTTAATCCCCAGGTGATAAAGGAAACCCCAGCGAAAGATAGGGATCTTATTGGTAATTTAGGCTACCTCTATGAAGCCGTGGAGGCCCGGGCGAACCCCAATATCCTTCAGACCTTAGGCAATAGCGAGTTTATTGCATATGTTGTGAAATTTAATGAGGGCCAAGGAGGCGATGTCCAGTTTCAATGTACTCCTGGTTCCACTAGTGGGCTTACGGTAAACGCTGACGACCGCGGCCCGGACAGTGTTAATGCATTAATAATTGAATTAAATCCAGCATATCCTGTGCCCCCTTCTATTGATCGCCGCCGCCAAGGCGCCACCTCCGAGGTAGACCCGAATCCGTGTAAAGATTTAGCTATTTTAAATTCTGAACGTATTTCCTCTATGGCTCCTCGATTTGTGATACCTGCACACATCAAAGAGACTCTTCGTGCAGGCAACATTATCAAGGTCCGCTTAAGTGATATAAGTTCTCCTTCCAGGGGTGGTGTTGTTACTGATGTGGTGAAAACACAGTCGGACGAAATATTAATGGCGCCCCTGATCGACGGTAGCAAGTCAAAAATTAAAGATTTAGCCAAACGGTGTCAAGATTCAGCTGATTTTATAACTGGAAGTGCTAATAGTGGAGATAGTGCTATTCAACCTGAATCAACTCCTTCTCCTAACCCACAAAAAATTGTGGTGGGTAGCTTAGTGATTGATAAGATGGATCCTTTAATGCTCGACCCCCAAGCTTATACCGTACGCAAGCGTCCCATGAAGGATGGAGGAGATTTCTGGGGTTCTATAGTGTTTGCTACTGATCGGATCCACCGAGATATAAGTTATGCGGACGAACAGTTATACAATTATCAAATATACCCAGACGGTACAGTTACAGAATGGCTAGACCCCGCTACACATACATCAAAACTTTTACCTAATTATTGGGATGAGAAGCCGGAGCCCAACAAGCTTGCCATATTGATACGTTTTGTGGGGAATAGCGACGTAGTAATAAATAAAGGACGAGCTTTAATAGCTTATTTGATGGCCAAGTGGGACATACCTCGCACGTTGCGAGACCCGCGTTCTGGGAGACTTTTAAAAGAGGCGGGCAATGAGTTAATTTCCCCAAATCCAGCTACCCCTGTAATGCTTTATACATTATCTGCCCTCTCCGGCCACGCCTTCGCCAGTGGGCACGATTCCGACCGCGTTGTGTATGAGGGCCACTTCGATCGCGCAGGTCTACTATCAGCATACGAGGTTGGTCTGAGCGCCGGCACACACAGAACCAAAGACACAACTTTTTTGTATCACGAGATAATGCCATCCGAGGCCCAGATTACCGAAGCGAGGCATCTTATAGCGGGCGGCACCGCCGTCGGTGATTATCCATCGCCATCCGGGGGAAGTGCAGCAGCATAATGAGCGGCCCATTAGTCAAATCAGATAGGGATCTACGGGGCATTAATGTTGCTTTTTCCGAGAGAGTAAAGCAGCTGAGGGAAGCTAGCGCCCTAACAACTCCAAAGAAAGAGCCTCTGGCAGAGGTTAGCGAAGCTGGTGTCTTTATGAGAAAAGACAAATGGCCCATGTCAGCACCCAAAAAAAGGCCCTGTGAAGAATACTTGGAGAATAGTTCCACTGGGGCCATGATAGTGTTGACGAAGGATAACTTGGGACGCCCAGACAAGGGCTACGGAGGGAAAGGAGCTACACATTGCGGCGCCATCGACTTAGTCGTGGGCCGTAACAGCGCTAGTGGTAGAGACGGTCAGGAGGTTAACCCAATGCCCTTCAAAGATGCCGCTCGCATCTATATTTCTCAAAAAACTGATTGCGATGCTAATTTTGGCTTAGTAACTGGCGGTACCCCTCATGAGAAAGGAACATCGGCTATAGTGGCAAAAGCCGATAGTGTAAGAGTTGTTGGCAAACGTAGTGTGAAAATAGTGGCTGGGTTTGCAAACGCAGAAGATAGTAAAAATGCACTGGGTAATCCTGTAGTACCGAAGGGCATTGATTTAATATCTTGGAACAAAACGGATGGATCCCCATCTCTTAGCCTACAGGGAATAGTTAAGGGAGACAACCTTATCCATTATATCGAAAGTTTACATAAAGAGATCGGCACCATTATGAGTATTTTGATTAATCTTATTGGAAATCAAGTTACCTTTAATACGATGTTGTCAACACATTTTCACAATTCTCCTTATTTCATGGGTCCCACAACTCCTTCCGCTGTCATAAAGGGGGCAGTACCAGCATTCAATAGTGAATTAGCTTCAATGGCTAAGGAGGTTTTGAGTGCGCAAACCAATATGATTTTGAAGGTAGAAAAAGATCATATAAGAAAAGACAGCGACCATCTGATTATGAGTAGGTATAACCGAACTAACTGAAATCATGGCAGAAGATATCGACGACAGCTATAAAACAGGAGAACTGGTAGACACGCCTTCTGAATTACGCCTCTCCGATGCGGAGATGGCGGATGTAATATTACAGCATGGAAATGTGCCCGTATCGGACCACCTTTATATGGGTTTCGGGTCCACGATCCCGGGTCAAATATTACACTCATGGAGGGAAAATGGGGCCCCGCCCGTCAATACCGAGGAATACCGAAATTGGTGGCTGGAACAATCAACAAAAACTGACGGCGGGTTCAGTACAGCCCCAGGCCCCGAAGGCACCGAACAGGCCGCCTTGCGTCGCACGGGTAAGAAAATACCTGCAGCAATAGAATTATACCCTTTGATTAGTGCGGAGCCCAATCTGGCAGTTGATTTTGGCCTCTCTAGAACTATCATAAAAACTAAAGCTATCTCCGTTTTCGAGTCTGAGTATGGAACTCAACAGGAATACGCCTCTAAGTTAAAACAAGAAGCTCAAGAAGCGGGTGTTTCCTTTGTTGGGGATCTGGCTGTTGAGAGAGATTATCTGGTTAGAAAAAATTCCTTTATTTCGGACGCACTAAATAAATGGAAAAATTATGATGTTCCCATTGAAGAAATATTTGTTGGAGACAACAAGCTAGAAGAAGAAAAAGAAGCTCAACTTATAGAGGTCTCTGAAAGAATAAACCGTGGTAATGACGCTACCCCCAACCTTCTGCGTCCTGAACAACGAAATAAAATAATTACCACTATTGATGAAATTAAAAACAAGTATGATGTGGGCGCCCCGGCCAGCATCGAGGTAGATCCTCTCCTTAAGACTAGTCCGTTGTCTTTCCCAAAGCCCCCCGGCGCTAGCTTGCAATGGTGGAAAAAGGCGCCATGGCAACCGTGGTATGACGAAAATACCAAGACGTATAATGTGGTGATCCGCCCAGACGGTAAGTCCACGAAACCCTTTACAGACAAAAAAATAAATAAAAGCTCTGTAAGTTTCGAAAGATTAAACTCTAAGTTTGTGAGCGATATTGGACTTTCTCCTTCGACCCCTTCTGTTTCTACCACTTACACAATCTTAGAAGAAAAAACACGAGGGTGGTTAAACTCGGATGCGTTAACTCTTCTGATAGAAGAACCTATGGAGGCATACAGGAGTGAGTTGGCCGCCGGAGGCGATGAAGATGCCGAGGTTACGGTTACTTTTGGCGGCTTGGCGCGCCTCTATGCTGTAGGGATGCCACAATTTTTAGTGACTCCTCAAGCTACCGGCGAGGATGGTACTGCACAAATAGAAGCTATAAAAAAAACGGCTGTAGATCAACTACTTAAGTTTCACGACAAACAGGGACAATATATTCAAGGACTAGCAGAAGGAGGCCAGGGGTTAGCAGAGGGTTCCGACAACGGCGATATAATCCAAAAACTGTCTGAAAAGGCTGTTGTTGATAGCTATTATTATGGAGCCGGCGACATCGGGTTTTTTAAAGTAACAATATCTGCACCATATATAAATGGGATTGATAGAGTTGAGCATGCACAGAGTTTATTTAATACAACATTTGGAGACAGCCCTGATACCAATTTTTATTATGATAATTATTGGGTTTATAAAATTAACATAAAAGATTGGGATAAACGTATTGAAGAATTCAAAGGTGCCTTGACCTCTGCTCAAGAATCATTAGACAGGTGGAAGGAAGAGGAGGTAGGCGAAACCACTCCGGAAGATTTTTCTTTTAAAACTCACTTTACAGAGTGGGAGATTTTCAAGAAAGACTTATTGGAATTGTTGAAAATTAATGATGATCCAGATTTACATATTTATACTGCTACCGATTCTATTCTGAAGCCTCCCAAAAGTATTAATTTGGTGGTAGACCAAAATTATGTTCCTCAAGGAGTATACACTGAATTAGCCGATGGTAAGAAGTACCCTGTTTTATATCATTATGAGGAATACAAAAACAAGTCCTCCTTTGGACGCCGGAATATTTTTTATACGATCTATATGGATCTTATTACACAAGAACTCACAAACTCCAGTGTCAGTTCGGGTCAGCAACCGTGGCAAGAAGTTATAAAGTTGTACCCTATTATATATTCAGGTGTTAAATTTACTGGGGAGTGCGAAGAACCTCCGAATAAAGATGTGATGACTTTTGCTGAGAGTAAGGAAGCGGATAAATATTATAGTAATTTACAAAATCAGCGTTGCTTCTTTGAAAAAATAAAGAAGAAAAGCCCTTACCCAAAGGGTGACCCCACTTTTACACAAGCTTCTGGTACGCTGGCTAGGATCAACAACCTTAAAAGTGCTTATTCTGAATTTCTGGATGATTACAATAAAAAAAGAATTATTCGTGAAATCATAGTCTGCTTAATGCAAATTATTGGCCTTAATATGAGTTGTCGGCAGCTATTGAAGATGACGCTGCAAGCTGTCCCGGCAGCTGAGTTCATAGAAAAAGTAATAGTTCCTTTGGTACGGTATGCTCAAGAACTGGGACAGGCTGTAGCAGGTATGGTTGAGACGTCATTTGCCGGTACCGCTCAAGCTATTGATGAGCGTATAACTGTTTTGAAGAGCGAATATTATAGAAACGCTTACGAACTAAGGCTTGTCGGATCCGACGAGGAGAAGAGAAAAAAGCTTATTAAAGATAATAATAAAATTCTAGATGAGATTTTAAAACTACAAGAAAACAAGAAAATAGCTGATAGTTGGCTTGATTCTTTAGAAAATGTAGATCAGTTTTTGGATGAATTGGAAAAACTTTACGATCTAGAAGAATTATGTGCAAATGCTGCTTTGTATTTAGAGCAAGTAATGGATTGGTTGCTAAACGGTGACGATGACGATGGAAAAAAGAAAGATCGAGACGCGGACATGTTCCCGGACCCTCCGGTCATCTCTTTTGAGCGCTTATTCACCAAAGACCTGTTGGCAGGTCTTACTGATGGTCTACAAAAAGCTGTATTTAGTGCCTTAGACGCTGCACTTACCGAAGTTGTAAAGGGCATATTAAGGGTAATACAAAAAATCTGCACAGATTTTAGAATTACTTATGGCGACGACGCTGGGGCTAAGACCCCTAATCCCCTCTCAAAGGACGATTTAAAAGGGTTGTTTGATGATCTAGTTGGAAATACCAAGCCGCTAGGTTTTGATAATCTTCAAAATGATTTAACCAATGCGGATGTTGATTTAGTTGACGTTCTAGGCGCCCTTTTAGATTCTATTTTGGATTCTCTTTCTCCATCACTCTTTTGTCGCCTTATGGCTGGGAATGCAAACGACGAGGAACTTAACGCTATCCGGTTACAATTTTGGGAAAATCCAACCATAAAAAGTGCCTTCCCGGACAATGACTCAGTCAAGATGTTTTTTATTAATATGGGGGGTATTGTCGACGCGCAGTTTTGTACAAGTTTGTTGGAAGTGACTCCGCAGCAGATTGTAGACAACTGTGATTTTTCTGCAGAACAAATAGCTGACGACACTTTGCTGGGACAAGATAACGCGCAAGAATACGAAGATCTAAAGAACCAATTAGGCGATCTCTTAGACCAGTTACTGGATTTAATATCACAAGATTTATCAAAAACGGATTTACCTAATCCGACCGAACAACCATGCGTGGATAAAACTAAGCCCGAAGCCCCGGACGGCGCGCCACAGAACCCTGATTTAGATTGGAAAAAGGTACCAATCATGGCCCACATCAACAAGAAGGCCATTGATAGTTTTTACGAAACAATAATAGACACATTTAAAAATGGGGTACCAAACCTTATTCGTTCAACCAACGAAATGAAGGATGTTAAAGAAGATTTAACACACGATTTCAAGGCCGAAGATGATGCCAGAGTGAGAGAGCTCTTAGACAAGATGATGGCTGGGACCCCCTTTACCGACGACGATCGCACAATAGCTCGGAAAATATACGTTGCAGGAGTGTTGGAAGGCCTGAAGAGAAGCAATAAAGCCTTCCAGCTTAAAGGTGTACTCACAACTGAGATAGCAGGAAGAGATGAGGCTGAGGCTAAGAAATACATAAAGTTAGGCATCATTGACAAAAAAGAAATAAGTTTTATAAGTCAACCTTTGGCTCTAGGAGATTGGAATATCCCCAGGGTAAAACTAATCGCCAGGCAGAGTGGCAATGACCCCGAAAAAGCAGCCCGTAACAAAATTATAGAGGAGACTGAGGGAGGATTCAGCACGGCTGAACAAGTGAGAGATTTTAATAACAAAGGGGCGATAACTTACAGCGACCCCCTTAACGGGGTTGCTATATACTATTCTGCTTTAGTACCTACGGAGGTAGGCCCCGCTGAGAAGTTGCGAAGAAAACTGGGCGGCGATACAGGCACGCGTTTTGGGCATTTACAACCTTTATATCAATTGTCAGATGATGGGCAAATGGAGATCTCCACTCAGACTGCTCCGTTTAGTTTTAGATTTGACTTACCAGCCCCTGCAAGATCAATGTTAAACGCTTTACCCCAAGATATGGCTGCAGACATTAAGGATAAAGATAAGAGAGTGTATGATCCTCATGGGCACCCACTTAATATTAAAAGTGCGATGGTTAGGCTGTATCCAATCCTGGAATTTGATATTAACTCTAGGTTAGCGTCAAAGCAACTAGATAATACAAAAGACCCCAATAGTACGATTGATAATTATACGATTTCGTATGAGAAAAAAGTTCAATTAAAAAATAAAATCACGTTAGAGGACCACCCGGCTGCCGGCACATTAGAATCATATTTTACTCCAAATATAGTGGAGGGCAAAGAGCATTACAAGGTACACTGCCGGGACTATGTGGAGAATAGTAATCCTTATAATTTTTCTCTAGATATGGAGGGTAATGGGAATAAAGCTAAATACTTTTTTGATTTCCTTATAAAGAAAACTGCAGAGTTTGACTTTGGAGAACAATTCTCTCGTACCGTCCGAGAAGCACAACAAATGCTTGCAAACGCCCCCCCTGGACACACAGGAGGCCCAAGCACTCCCTATAAGGAAATAATCTCGCAGGTCTTATATAATACTTTTACCGGAATGGATCCTGTAGATAGGGAAGAAAGCTCATGGCAGAACCCTTTGTTTGATTATAATCAAATGAGTAATTTAGAATTGATTGCGTCTCACGACGCTCGTAGAGTACGCGCCAATCAAGGGACAAGGCCGAAAACTGAAGAAGAAATAGAGCAAACTGGGAATGATGAGCCTGTCAAGCTAACCCCTCAAGAGCCACGGGGGGATTTGCTATCATTAGAAGCCATTAAAGAAATGATAAAGGAGCAGTTTTTAGGGCCCCCTGCATGTTCGGACGACGATGATCCTTATGGGAACAAAGATATAGGAGAACTGCAAACAGCGGCTCTTGCTGGGGTGATTTATTTAATTTTAAGGGTATACACGGTCGAATTCCTGTTAAAAGTTTTGCCATGTATGTCCAACTATAAGATGGGAGATGTTTTTATATCCAATATAGCTCCAACCTATATCGTTCAACGAATGAAAATGGAGATGATTCAAGAGAAGAAGCAAAACTATTATTGTGAATTTATGTTGGGAGTTAAAAAAATATTTTATGACCGCATCAAGAAAACCGGAGTTAGAGTCTTTATAGATCCTATTGACGGCCAGCCCGTCCCTGTTGTGACCGATGATCAGAAGATAATATTTCTTTTAAGAGAACAGCTAGCTTCTCTAGAAAAGGAGTATGAATACATTCTTAAGGACCACATTAAAAAGACAATTAAAACTGCAGACATCGCCGGATCCGGGGAACCGACCATGGAGCCGGTTATAGAACCCGCGGAAGAGTGGAGGCCATTCGCAGACTATGATTCAAAAACAGGTAAAATAACTCTTAAATCTCAAACTACTCAAGATACAATTTTTAGTCATTTTAATGCGGATTATATGGGAAAGGTTTTCGATGTTCCGATCAATTCTCAAGGAATATATGGAGCTAATTCTTCGACCCACTACAGTATTAATGCCTATTCACAAAATAAACTTTTCTTAGAAAGGTATGTGAGAGTAAGGTTGCAAACAGTAGATGTCGCTAAATTGGAGGCTATAACACAACTAATGGGTGCATCAAAACCTATATATCGCCCACAAGAACTCGAAGGAGTCCATTTTGATGATTTTACTCCGTACGCTGACGTTTTAGAAACACCAAGTCTTACTGGGGTGGTTAATTTCCAAGTTTGGGAAGAGTTTATGGATTCAAACAGAGATTTCTTTAGGAACACTCCTGTCTCGGACTATTTTGAGAAAATTTCATTTGGAGTTAGAGTCCTTTATATCCCGGAGGCTAACCTTCCTCATGGGTACGCGGACACCAGTTATGCTGATTCTTTATTCTATTATATATCCGCGGCCGGCCGGTATCGCCAGACCGCGCAACAAGAAAAAGCATTTGAGATTATTGAAGTTCATCCCCCTAAAGTTGGGGAAAGGTCTAAAATTAGATCTACTAAGAGTTGGGTATTGATGGATAAAGAGTTTGATGTTCAAAGTTCTTACGTCTGGCCCTGGATGCCTCATCCTAATTTAAACGGATATATGGGAACACTAGCCGTAGAGAAAAAAGATATTTGGAAATGGTTGCTGGAGGAATTGTACCAAACAGAAGAGTATAAATATTTATTTAAATATATAATCCCTTCGAATCGCCTCTTTGGAACTGCCTTTGTTCAGTCTGAATTGTTCATTTCTAATTGTTATTACGAAACAAATTCATCCTTGAATGCTCCCAAATACGCGCTGCAGAAATTATTTTTTACTCTATCTAGCGAAGATGGGTATGCTACTGAGGTAGGGTGTGATAATGATTTTGCTCTTGGCATGAATTTCGGGGATAACTGGGCAGATATGCTTGAAAACTTGTTTGGTAAAAATGTCATGCAGGTCATTATGGATACTCTGTTGGCTGCGTTGGCGGCGGCCTTGAAGTTGGCAGGGGGTTACATTGATCCGTTTGGTATCCTTAAAATGATTTTATGTCCTTTCCTAGATCCAGACCATAAGGAATTTGGTGGGTTGATGAAAAAAATGAAGGATGACTGGGGATGCAAGGATTTTCCCAGCTTCCCTGATCTTGATTTCCCCTCTCCTGATAATTGTCCCCCACACGCACTTACTTCTTGTATAGATTTAAAGGAGGAGTTTAACGAGTACATTCCTTCCTATTTCGAAAGCAAAATTGTGAGCGGAAGAGAGGAAAAGGAAGAAATTAGAAGAAAAGAGAGAGAAGCACAAGAAGATGACTAGAAAAACTTTAATGAGTTGATAATTATTATATATGGCTGGTTTATCTCCTAAGTTACCTATGCGTCGCAGTTTTCAAGACGGATATCTTATGAATCAGACGCTAAAAGAGGTAATACAGCAAAATTTGAAAGGTCTTCTTCTCACCTCCCCTGGAGAGAGAATTATGGATCCCCTCTTTGGTGTGGGCCTACGGGATTTTTTATTTGAACAAAACACCCCTTTAACGAGGGAAGCCCTGCGGGATAGGATATATGAACAGGTGGCAAAATATATGTCCTTTCTAAAATTGTCTGTGGTTCGGATTATTCCTGATGAAACCGGACACGTGATAAACGTAAGTGTGGAATATTACGTTCCTTCTCTCGGGAAGCAAGCTAGGATAAGCGTCGACGTGGCGCTAAAAAATAGTCAAGTTGAAACTATTTAAAGTGGAGTATTGATTCAGTGCCAAAGAAGAAAGTAGCCGTCAAGTACACGAGTAGGGATTTTATTTCTATTAAGCGTGATCTAGTTGAATACGCCAAGAGATATTACCCAGATACTTTTAGAGATTTCAATGAGGCTAGTTTTGGGTCTCTGATGTTGGATACTGTTTCCTATGTCGGAGACATGCTCTCCTTTTACCTCGACTATCAATCAAACGAGACATTTTTGTCTACTGCAATCGAATACGACAATGTGGTAAAGTTGAGTAAGCAATTGGGGTATAGGCCGCGGTTTAACCCTTCATCTTTTGGGATAACTACTTTTTATATCATGGTACCCGCTAGCGCCGTTGGAACTGAACCGAATACAGCTTATCTCCCTACTTTGGAAAAGGGGAGTGAGTTTATGACAGAGAACGGGCAGGGATTTATCTTAAACGATGATGTGCGCTTTTCGGAAGTGACTACTGATGAGATCGCCGCCGGCCGGATAGACCCATCACTTGTACAACCTACTGACTATGTGGTAAAAGCCTCTGGGCGTGTTATCTCTGGTAATTTAAGAAAGGTGGAGATCTCCGTCGGCGCCTTCGAAAAATTTAGAAAGGCGCGCATCCCGGGCGACAACATCGCTGAAATACTGTCAGTTGTGGATTCCGATGGGAACAGTTATTACGAGGTGGAGTATCTTTCCCAGGACGTTATTTACAAACCTGTCAAAAACAGAACCTCGGGCGACACAGAGCCGTCTGCAGTTATGACAGCGGTGCCTGTCCCACGCAGATTTGTCGTCGACCAGGATACGCGAGGTGCTTATATTCAATTTGGTTTTGGTTCCGATTCACAATTACGTACCAAGTCGGTAGCAGATCCTAGCAGAATTGTATTAGATGTTTATGGGAAGGATTATATAGCTGATAAATCGATCGACCCCAATAATCTGATTGATACCGATAAATTCGGGGTTGCTCCTGCTGATACAATTTTGACCGTGACTTATCGGAGTAACACGACTGATAACATGAATGTAGCAGTGGGTGGTCTGAATACAGTTTCAAGCCCTATCCTAAGATTTAACAATATAACGTCACTTGATTCAGCCAAAGTAGCCTCTGTTATCAACTCATTAGAAGTTTACAACGACGATCCTATTGTCGGTTCTATAAGCTATCCCACAGCTGAAGAATTAAAGACTCGTGCCTTGGCAGTTTTTTCTACTCAAAATAGGGCAGTAACAAAACAAGACTATATTAGCATGGTTTATAATATGCCTCCGGAATATGGCGCCATTAAAAGGTGCAATATCGTGCAAGATAAAGATTCTTTTAAGAGAAATCTAAATTTGTATGTAGTTTCTGAGGATTATACGGGTGATCTGACTGAAAGTAACATTACTATAAAAGAAAACCTTAAAACGTGGTTACGTAGTGTTAAAATGATAAATGATACCATTGACATTCTCGATGCCCGTATCGTGAATTTGGGGATAGAGTTTGTGGCGATCGCCGACATCGAGGCCAATCAGTACGATTTGATTAATGACGTTTATAATACTTTGTCTACACATTTTGAAATAAAACCTAACATGTCCCAGCCATTTTATATATCCGATATTTATAATGTCATAAACGACGTTCCAGGGGTTGTGGACGTTGTCACTGTGGATATTACCAGAAAGAAAACTGCGGGGTATTCTCAAGTTGAATTCAATATAGCTGATTACCTTACACCCGACGGCCGTATGATCGTATTCCCTGAAGACTTTATATGGGAAATTAAAAATCTAAAGGCAGATATCAAAGGGACCCTTAAGTAGTGGCAATAAAGAAATACATGGCCGACGCGGATAACACCGTAACAAACGCCTTTAAAACCGATTTGGCGACTCGGGGTACTGGTTCTAATATGGGGGCTGCCGATGTCTTAGAGGTGTTTCATATTTATGGTCAGCAGTCTGCAACATCTGAGGAATACTCCAGGGCGTTGATAAGTTTTCCCGTAGCCACTGTTAGTGCGGACAGAACCGATGGCACGATACCAGCAAGTGGTAGCGTATCTTTCTATTTACGCATGTTTAATACCCCTCACGCTTCTACGATACCCAGGGATGCAACCTACACGATACTTCCCCTTAGCCGCTCTTGGCAGGAGGGTTACGGCTTGGACATGGAAAACTACAGTAATTTGACGTATGGTGGTACCGGTTCGAACTGGATCCAAGCTAGTTCTATAAACGTTGAAGCAACTGCTAGCTTGACTGCGTTGGCGACGGCTAACACTGGGATGAATTCTCTTACATTTGTTTTAAGTGGTACTGATGGTACCTCATACACAACTACATGTAATACATCGATTAATATGGGGGCCGCCACATCTACCGCGATCGGCCTAGCCGATATGGCCTCCGCCGCCAACCTAGCTGAGGCTATGTATTTTAGTCTTACTAGTGCTTTCGGGGATAGTGATATTCTAATAAGTGCATCTTGGGCAGGTGGGAGCTCTGCTGTTATTGATCTATATCAGACAGTCGCTGGTCAGAAGGGTAATACCCATATAAATGGTTCCCTGATTGACGGCGACAGTTATGTAACTGGTACCATGGGCACTGGCTCGGTGATACAATTCTTTTCGGGGTCGAATTTTACTTCCTGGACTAATGCGGGGGCTGAAGATGTGCATGATACTAACCCCGATGAAGGAGTATATAATGTTGCCATGCAACAGGGTGACGAGGATATTGAATTAGATATTACAGCATTAGTAGAGGATTGGGTGAAGGGCGAGAGTGATAGTGGGATCGATAATTATGGAATATTACTTAAGTTAACTTCCTCCTTAGAAAATTCAGGTCTTACACAATATACTAAAAAGTTCTTTGCTCGTACTTCACAATACTTCTTTAAGCGGCCATGTATTGAAGCGCGATGGGATGACTCTACTTTTGATAATAGGGGAGACTTCTATTTCAGTAGTTCAAACGCTCCAGCTTCCGACAACGTTAATACCTTGTACTTATATAACTATATTCGAGGCTCGCTACAAGAGATTCCTGGCCTTACTGACAAGGTTATTTATGTTAGCTTATATTCTGGTTCGGCGACAAACACCACTCCCGATTCTGAAAAGCTCTTATTGGATGCAACCGATGGGGGTGAGGTAGCCGCCTCTGGAGACTACAATACAACCGGAGGCATTGTTTCTACTGGTATATACACTGCATCGGTCTGTGTGACGGGGACTTCTGGTCTTACACGCGTCTTCGATGTGTGGCACAATGGTGCTAATGCAGGTCCTTTAGCCGGCGGAGGCGTTGAATACCATACAGGTTCTTCCAAAACGAGCTTGTTTGACGCCTACAATTACAACCCAGGATTACAACTAGTTAGTAACGTTACTAATTTACAAGCCGTTTATCATATTGAACAGAAGGACACTAGGTTTAGACTTTTTGTACGACCAAAAAATTGGAATCCCAACATCTATTCTAAAGCATACGCGAATCTACCTAGTTATCCTATACAAAATATATATTTTAGCTTGGTCAGAACGTCGGATCAATACCCAATTATCGCGTATGGTACAGGGACGGATCATTATGGCAATACCTCCAACGATACTAAATTATCTTATGATATAACCGGAAGTTACTTTGATTTGGATGTTAGTATGTTACAACCGGACTACGGATATACTCTAAGATTTTTGTATTTGATTAACGGAAAATATGTTGAGAGTGGTGAAGAATACAAGTTCAGGATTGAATAATGGCTGACTTAAAAAACTTATTCAAACAAAACAAGAATGCTTCTTTAGCTAATAAAAGTGTTGGTGAGATAGCCGACGAGGTTGAATCTGAAAGTTACGTACGAGAGTATGTGGAAAAAAAGAGGCGCTATATACCTCCGATTGATTATGCCTCGGCTTCAAATTTTGTTAAGTTCGGGTCGGCAGAACAATATTATATTGACGCGTTAAGTAACATTGCAAAATCATATCCATATGATGGTTCGAGATCGGAGAGGATACATTGGGAAAATAGTTCTTCTTACTTAGACTTACATATTTTTGAAAACGAATATCCGCGTACAACAGGCCACATTATTCTCGGAGGCGATCCTAGTGACGGTTATGAAATCTCTTCGGGCCAACCCGGGAATCCCTCTACGAAAGAATATGTGGTTTTCTATGGGGGCCCCCACACGGCTTCGGGAGGCACTATTGGTAAACCCTTCCAGCAGACGTTTAGCGGCTCTAACGTTTGGGATGTCAACAAGAATCGTGAGTCCAATTTAAAATTTGATTTAGATGAAGGGACCACGGTTGAATTTTGGCTCAAGTTGGGAGATTTGGATCCCGACACCACCACTCAAGAACAGGTGATATTTGATCTGTGGAATGCACAACCTACAGGCTCTGCTGGGGTTGAGGGTTCTCCTAATGGTCGTTTTAAGTTGTTTTATTACAATAATAGGGTTGCAGGTGATAGCGGGTTTAAAGTCCAACTCCAATCTGGAAGCGTCTCGACCTCCACTAAACTTTATACGATTTCTGACGGCCTCTCTCTTGCAAATACTGGCTCTTGGAACCATTACGCAATTACCGCTCGCAATAGCGACGACGATTTGATATATGAGATTTACGAAAACGGTACCGTGGTTAACACAGCAACCGAAACAGGGCAGGCGATAAATGAAATTACAGGTGCGTTTATCGCTACCGTGGGTGCGACAAACAGTGAATTTTATAACACCCCGGGCGTAACTACGGGCTCCTTAGGGTGGTTTAAACTGTCGGGATCAGTGGATGAATTTAGATATTGGAAGACGCGCCGCGACGCAAAACAAATTGGCCGCCATTGGTTTACTCAAGTTGGAGGAGGTACCAACACTGATGATGCCAATACTTCTTTGGGAGTATACTACAAGTTCAATGAGGGCATTACAGGTGATGCTTCAATTGATGAAAAGGTCTTAGACTATTCAGGTCGTATTACAAACGGTAACTTTATCGGTTACGATACAACTTATTCACGCCGCACTGGCTCAGCTATAATAGAGGCAACTGCTTCTGCCATCGAATTCCAAGACCCCATTATATATGAAACTCACCCTGAAGTTTCGGCCCTGCGCACCCGCTTGTTGGGTTCCGGTAGTGTTTATGATTTTGAAAATCCTGCTGGTTTATATAATTCTTACCCCGCGTGGATTATCGAGGAGGATGATGACACTCTTCGAAGGTTGACTCAAATAATAGCTAGCTATTTTGATAATATGCATGCACAGATACAAGAGTTACCTAACCTCAAGGAAAACGTATTATATACTAGCTCAAGTGCTAAACCAAATCCTTATTTTAAAGAGAAACTAGAATCTGTCGGGATGATGACTCCGGAATTATTCGTAGATGCAGATATCATAGAGTCACTAGCTAAGAGAAGTGATGAAAAACTCTTTGAAGATGACTTGTACAACCTTAAAAATCGAATTTACGAAAATATCTATAACAATATAATTTATATTTTCAAGTCTAAAGGGACAGAGAAGTCCTTCCGCAATCTCATCAGATGCTTTGGTATCGACGAAGAGGTCGTGGACCTTAAGATATACGGCGACAACATTCAATACGACTTGACCGGAAATCTACAAAGTCGAGCAGTAACTAAAAAATATGTAGACTTTAATGACCCTGACCGATTTAGTTCCGTCGTATATCAACAGACAAGTAGCTATGAGACTGACACCGCGGCTTATATAACTGGTTCGTACCAACTGACCGGTGGTTGGGGCATGACCTTCGAAGCAGAGGCAATCTTTCCTAAACGCTGGCCCCAGTCCTCGCCAAATTATTTTAGCGTCCCATTCCAAACTGGATCAATATTCGGTATACACACAGCAATCGACGACGACGGCTCGGATGTCAGTTTCGCAAATCCCGACGTGGCTAACTTCCAAGTTATGGCTATCAAAGAATACGAACCACAGAATGAAGACTCCTTTAAACAAGTAAGATTTATTTTAACAAGTTCCTCCCCGGCTGTCGGCACAGACGGATTTATAACAGAAGCAACTTCGCCATCTTATCCAGATGTTTACAGTAATCAAAAGTGGAATTTTGCTGTAAAAGTGTCACCCAACAAAAATTCTCTAAGCTCTTTTGTTTCTGGTACTACTGATTTAACATTATCTGGCTCGGTAGTTGATTCTGCTGACCCGGCCCGATATGAAGTGGAGTTTTATGGTATCAATGTTGAACACGGCACTGTGCGAAACGAGTTCTATACTTCGTCTTATATGAGTAAAGCGGATGGACAATTGTTTATGTCCTCCTCTAAGCGAATGTATGTCGGCGCTAATAGAGAAGACTTTTTGGGAACCGACCTACAGAAAAGTGATGTAAAAGTATCCTCCGCCCGTGCATGGCTCAGGGTATTGGATAATGAAACTATAAAAGCCCACGCAATGGACCCCGAATGTTTTGGGCCTGCTTCTCCCATGCGCAATTCATATCTCTTTGAAGTATCTGATTTTTCCGCTCCATGTCCTCCCGCCGGCGGCTGGCCGGCCGACGGTGCTAGAGATGTGGGTGATAAATCTTACCTAGTAAAAACTGGTAGTGTACAACTTCCGCAAATAAACACTCTGTTGTTGGACTGGGATTTTGCAACTGTAACAGGTTCTGACCCTGGTACTGGAGGTGGTGCGTCGAGCTATAATGCTGGGTTTGCAGTTCAAGATGCATCATCCGGTTCAACAGACCTTGAACTACAATATACTTGGTTTGGCCCGATAACACAAAAAAAGCACACAGGAGCAGGAGCCAAGTTCTTGCCCAACAAGTCAGATGTGGTTGAAAAAAATTACTTATTAGCAGCCAAACAGAAAGACCCAGAAAGCTTAACCGGCGAGGATATGGTAAGCATTCTCACCCAGGATGATGTTAACTTCACAATGGACAGTCGTCCTATTAATTATTACCTCTCCATTGAAAAGAGCATGTATGCAGCTATATCACGGGAGATGTTAAATTATTTTGCAACCATTAAAGATTTTAATAATCTAATTGGGGCGCCCGTAGAAAGGTATCGTCTTAATTATAAAGCTTTAAGTAAGATGAGGCAGCTATTTTTCGAGAGAGTTCGTAACTCTACCATAGATTTTGAAAAATATTTAGAATATTATAAATGGATAGATACTTCTTTATCTATCATGCTTATGCAATTGATCCCTGCATCTGCTAACTCCTCTGAAGGGGTTCAAACCATTATTGAAAGCCACGTTCTAGAAAGGAATAAATATTGGAATAAGTTCCCCACTTTAGAAATGAAGACCTCGGATCCCGAGGGCCCGGCCCGAAATCCGGCCGCCCAGGGCGCATCTCCTTACCCTTGGAAGGAGGGCCACGCCCCAGCCCCAATACACGCAGACCCCACGTGGGTCCCTAGTGACGTAGCAAAAAATACATATTGGTGGCATAATCGGGCAGAACGGACCATAGACATTTTGAGTGCGTCGGGCAACCCATCTACGAATAATGATCGGGTTGAAATATTTTCCTCGTCACAACAGATTATTAATCGACAGTTCGATTCAGTTGGAAGTAACAAATTTGAACTTAAACAAGATCTCCGAGCGGGTAACAACCCACCAAAGATCTACAACAAAGACAGCATTTTTGCATATCTTGATGGTATTTTGGATGAGTCCGATCCTGAGTTATACTCAGAATATCTATACCTATCGGGCGCTAACTTAGAACAAAATGTTAAAGATAAAGACTTGGTGAACCCCAAGTATACAATTAGTTTGTATAGTTCTGCCGATGGCTTTTATGAAGAGGCTGCTAAAAATAAGAGAGTCTCATATTTTACTAATACCTCCCTCAGTCCGGACGCAGGGCCTGTTGGGGTGGAAAAAGATAATGCCCCGTTCAGTTTATACTCTTCTTCGGTGGAATCTGGTTATGTAAAAGAATTACAAGATGTTGAAGGGTTTGATGGGCTTGGAATAACTAACACTCACACTGATGCTTACGGTCCAGATTATGAAATCCCGATGCAAGGGCCCTTTACTGAAAAGTATGTCGGCGGCCGTCAGTATCGGCATGTTGAATTAAACCATAATTTGAAAGCTGAATTTATTGAAGCAGGCCTGGATAGCAGATTTAACAGACCAGAAGG
>Ga0098047_10000040_pt1 | contig 49318 bp, 50 predicted proteins | sample 12_taG_FD_92585 | JGI IMG/M metagenome (GOLD analysis project Ga0098047, IMG submission 92585) | Marine viral communities from the Subarctic Pacific Ocean - 12_ETSP_OMZ_AT15267 metaG | ecosystem: Environmental > Aquatic > Marine > Oceanic | place: Subarctic Pacific Ocean | collected 2015-01-16 | reverse complement strand
CGTGGACGGTCTTAAAACGCGCCATCGTTTGAGAGTAATCAAAATCTAAATATTGTTCTTGGTTTAAGACTGAGACAGCACAAGCATCTTTAACAGGAGTATTTCCATCAATACGGTCGGAAGAATAAAACCATATCTCGCTGACAAAATCATCGTCTGTGCGAATAAAGTCGATCTCATGCTTGCCGCCTCTATTAAATGCAATATAATCATAACACATATACTTATGTTCGTCAAGTACTTTTTGCTCTACAAAGCCCGTTGCATGGTCATCGCCAAAGTAGGTACACTGGTTAAACTTGAACTCCATTATTTTAGAATATTCGTTGGAGCACACTATGCTCTCCCCATCATACCGAAGACTATGGCACAAATTCGAGAGCGGCGCCTTACCGTCAAGCGACAATAAAAAAAGCAATCTTTCCCAGAGGAACTCTTTCGTGATGCCGACATTCTTTTTGCCCGCAAACGTCGTTAAACTTTTTGCAGCTCCAGGAATTTTAAGACAAGACAAGTCCAGCTCTGGCTTTAAATAATCGAACCGAAATGGTCGCTTTTCCTCGGTGAAAAAGATTGGGTACCCGTTATTGAAAGCATACAAGACTGCTGCAAATGAGCTTCCAATCACTATATTATCATATTCAAGCAACTTAGTTCCCAATGCCGGTGCGATCATATCCTCCTAGTTGCCAAGTCGGGTGCATAATGTGAAATTTTTGTCTATAATGCATCCAGCCTAGGGCGTGGCCCAATTCATGCTCTAAGACGCGTTCTTTCCTGGCATATTTTGGAAGAATGTGTATCTTTGCTTTTACTATATCACCTTTTTCTGGATGTGTATATAGTCTCGTCGATGCCATGTGGCTGTCAGCAAATCCTGTTTCCGGCAACGTTACCAATATCTCACCATAGGCAGGCGTCATACACATAGAAAAAGGATCTTTGGCGATAGTTTCAAAATCATAGCCGGCGGCTTCCCAATATTTAACTGCATGTGTCATACGATATATCGAAACTTCGGTTGCGCCGCATATTCTAATTTTGGGCTTCATCTTCCACTTGGCCTTTTGTTGTGGCTTTCCGATGGCAAAAGCTTCAAGAGGTTCGACTTGGTTAACATGTAATATTGGATAATCATATGTTGTTGGTGTAAAACAACTTAATAAAATTAGTAGTAAGCTCATGTAATAATTAGAGAATACTTAATTTTAGTCGTTCTTAATATCCTCTAAAATATCGATGTTGTATTCAGTTTCGTCTAAAAGGGTTTTAATATCTAAACCTGCGCAGTCTATTTTTGACTTACTTATGTGGTAGTGGCTAACAAACCCACTGTAATTTCCGTATGCTACTTCTTGCACATACTTCGTGGAGGTTTTTCCAAATTGACTTACGGGCGTTTCATATGGGATCCCCGTGGCGCCGTGGATGGCCTTCCAAAGCGCCTTTAATGCCCCTATCTGGGCCGGATAAAATCCTAGAAATGGATCTAGCTTGTGGCCGTGCACCCAAGCGTTCTCCACCAATGGGCGCTCGCCGAAGCCATTCTTTATATACCAATCTTGATACTTTGGATAATATGCGTTTGATATTTCCACCCCTACAGATGGCCGGTTTGTGCGTGAAGATCCGGCATGCCACGCTGAATGCTGCATATCAAGAGTCTGATATATCGTGCCGTCATTGTCGATAAGAAAGTGAACCGAAATACCGCGCCGATCTAATACTCTTTGACATGATATGGATGAAAGGCAAACATCCCAATGGTTGACAAAATAGCGAATCTTGCGCTTAGGGCGCCCTGAATAATCATAATAGTGCCCGGGCTTTGTTTCTAATCCCCCTTTCTCTGACCATAAAACAAACTTATCCCACTCAATAGGGTGAAATTCTCCATTATAAACAATATAATTTGAGTAATGGCAGTCTGTCGGCTTATAATCATCAATCTCAGCTTGGCGCTCAGTCCACAGACGCCGAAAAGTCATAGGGCCGCAAAGGCCGTCGCCGGAGAGGCCGCGGGCTTTTTGCCACTTTTTGATGGCCCTTGTAAGCTTGTCATCAAAATATTTCTCTCCGAACCAGCTAGGTTCCCACCCAAGTTTCTTGGCAGATGCTTCGTTGTAAAAGTGTTTGTCCATACATGCTGGCTTCCTGTTTATTCAATTATTCCCACGACATAATTATCTAAAACGACATTGTAAATAGTTCCACCAATACTTATTTCCTCAATCATAGTGCGATCCACCACCAACTTTGCGGCCGTCGGAACATCAAAACGAACGTCCTCCGAAGAACCAACAACGGCAACTGTAATAAACCTTTCTTGTTGCGGCTTATAATCCTCTGGGAGCACAATAAGAGACTCCTCTTTCTCCGCGTCGGGGCGGAGATGTTCAATTAAAATATACCTATTGACTGGCTTAAACATTTTGTAGTTCCTTCATGATCAGTTTTTCTTGGATATGGTAATCGGCTTTACTCAAGAAAATGTCTTCGCGACGGGCGCAGTGCTTACAGTACATTGTCATGTGTACATTTTCACCGTGAGTTGAGCGAATATTGCCTACCGGAACCCAATAGCACTCGGCGTGGCTGCTTCTACACCTTCTTTTTACTGTGCTATCTTCCATTAAATGATTAAAATTCACACTTCCTCCTGTATCGTGCACGTATCGTTGGTACAAAACTTGGTTCCAGAACCTCCATCTTCATCATCAAATCGTTCAACGGGAACAGTTTTAGAAATTAACTTTTCATATTTCTTTTTGGTGATTGCCTCATAGGGAGCTTGCTCGTATCCAGTTTCCTCATATCTCAAAAAAGAGACGGCTTTGAGACGCGTCTCGTATAATTCAAGAGCGTTCTTAATCTGCGATGCCTCTTCTTCTTTAAAAGATACTGTAACAGATACTGAGTTGTCGGCCCAATAATGCTGATACTGGGCTGCAATTTCAAGTTGTTCCCACATTGAAATATCTTGTTTTCCTTTCGAAAAATAGGGCTCATGTATAGGAAAGTCCACAACAACAGTGTTGGGAGAGTATTTATCATCTTCAACATTATAGCCTGCTTTTTGTAGTTTGTCAATTAACTTTGAAGTTTTCGAAAATCTAATTCTTCTAATGTAGTATTCATTTTCTGGAAAATGAATGCCCGGAGTTGAGCCGTTTAATAGCGATACTGTTCCAGAGGGCTTAATTGATGTCATTCTTACTGACTTGGGAATACATAGCCAGTTTGAATATTCTTCATCCAATTGTTTTACATGCTCATATGCCTTGTCACACATTTCATAAACTTCTCGGCGGCCAAACTTATTAAAGGCCTGTACAACGCCTGATTGAGATAGGCCGATTCTACGATTTTTAAGCATTTTTGCGTTAGTTTCTGGCCAGTGAGTATTAGACAGCGTAATCGTTTTACCATATAAATAGGCAATCTTTAATGTACGAAGATAATCTTCCAAATCATCATGCTTAGCGGGATAAGTCTCCACCAAGCAACACAACTCCGCATCTTCAAGTTGCTGTTCAACGCAGGGGTTGAATCCGGCCACGTTAATATCATCAAACCGCTCGCCATCTTTGAATCGACCACGAGTGCGCGCATTGTTCAGCCAAATATATCCCGGCTCTCCGTTCTTTTGGCTTTGCTTGGCATGCCATGTATAATCCATTCCAACTTCCGCATTAAAGGAGTTGTTGGAACCCCACCTATGGTGATATAGCTTTTCCTGATCGTTTTTCATTTCAAGATAACGCGTGTCATCGGGGCGCCCCATTGCCAGCGCTGCGGACCGGCGTACATTGCCCGAGACAACACATCGGCCAATTAAATTTTCAGTATCTACAATGTCTACCGAAGAAATTGATTCGCCTATTTTTGAAGAGTAAAGCTCTTTTAAATTTTTATGAAGTTCTTCAAGAGGCGCAGGGCCGCTAGATGTCCCTCCAAATCCTTTGATTACGGCACCGAGCGGTCGGATTGCGGAATAATCAAATTTAGGCACTTTTCCTCCGAAGAAGAACCCGTCAAGAAGAGTGTGAACTGAGTTTACCCACCCCTCACGCGAATCATCAATCACTAGGGTATCATTAGTATATTCGGGTTCTTTAATAGTAACGGTTCCGGCGCCTTCCGTATCAAAACCAACACCAACACCAACCATTAGTGCATCCATCATCCATGCAAAAAGGTAGCCTCCCTTCGTGGCAAGATCACGCGTGGATCGAAATGCGCAGTTAAAGAGGCCTGCGGCGGTGCGTTCTTCGATAAACTTAGTGCCCATCATCCATAGGCCGCGGCCCGGAGGCGTCCATTTCAAATTAAAGAGGCGATCATATGCGTCTTTGGCTGTTTTTTGAGCCTTGCTGTCGTTCCACTCTAATCCAAGCTGGAAAACGTGTTGTTTTTGCATGTTAAACATCCCTTCCACAACACGCCGGCAGGTTTGCCACCACTCTTCTGAGCCGGTGGCTTCGGGGTCAAACTCATTAAGACGACGCGAATATGTTCTCTTAAAGGTAACATACCCCAATGGGCCCCATGGCACCTTCTCTATCTTATATGGCTCAATAAATGTATCTGATAATCTAAATCTACGTATGTTTTCAATTGTTCTCATTTGTTTCTATTTTCCTTTTCTAAATTTTTCATACTTTGTCTGTAGTAGGCCTTTCTGCATACTCGCACTCAACGCTACAGGATTGAGAGGAACTTGCCCGGTTGACGTGGCGTTTTTTGGCATGATTCTAATTTTTGCATTTGATGGATCCATAAATATATCATAAACAATTCCATCAGGACCATTTCTATTTTTAGCAATAAAAATCTTTCCCTGATTATTTTGTTTATCCTCGATTGTTCTGGAAACAGAGAAAATAAAATCAGCCACGAAGCACTTACTAAACGCCTCAGAGATTTGCTCCATTGTGATAACCTCCGCATTCAAGCCTGAGCGGTTTGTTTGCGATGCCGTCCACACCGGACACTGAAACTCAGTAGAGATTGCACGGAGGTCTTCGTAAATAGATTCCAATTCAGTTCTCTTTTCTTTCCTTGCGGTTACTGGCCTCAAAAGGTCGGCATAGTCGACAATGATCATCCCCGGCTTGATGCCTCTCTTTAACAACTTGGTAAGGTGGGATTTAATAGTATTGGTTGTTGCAGATTTGGTGGGGTATTCTTTGACAATGAGTTTTCCCTCAATGTCTTTTATTTCTTCATAAACTTCTTCTTTGAAATTAATGATATCAGAAAGAGGGTAACCTGTTAAGCAACTATCGTATCTATTTGCAATAATTGTATCCTGTAGTTCAAGCGTATAATGAATAACAGTCTTTGCCTCCTTCAAGCCTTGGGCGCCTAGATGCACAAGGCAAAAAGATTTTCCGGCGCCCGTTGGAGCAATAACTACTCCAAGTTCGCTTTTTCCAAGCCCTCCGCCACAAATAGAATCAATCTCTCGCCAGCCCGTGGTGACGGGCAGTCTGTGCTTTGGGACGAAGCGTGCCTCAAAATCAGCTAAATAATCATAACCGAAATTGTTGTCTGAACCAAGCTTAAGAGAATCGTTAATTGTTTTTGAAATCTCATCAAAAGAGCATGTCTGAAGCAACCCAACTGATTTGAGCATGGCTTCTTTTAAGTTCTGCTTACGACAAAAATCAAGAGACTGTTCTTTTATGTATTCTCTATCTTGTAAATCTTTTGTGGTAATCTTGGCAAAGTAATCTCTTACTTGCTTCTGTACGACCCGATCTTCATTATCAAGATCGGTTCTTAGAATTGTTATAATCGCTTCTACGGAAGGATGAGTATTGTATTGATCTCGATAGTTTACAATTTTGCTTACAAACACACGAAGATACTCCAATTCTAAAAAGTTAACATCGAGTACCTCGGTAATCTGATCTGCAAATGGACGATCCTCGTAAATAATCTGTACGAGGCCTTCTTGGAAGGCTTTGCCATATCGACTAAAATTGTCTTTTTCGATCAAACCGTCCCTCGCTTTGTGCCCATTATAAATATAACAAATCGACGCGTAAAGTCAAGCATTTTAACACTCAGAGTTGATTTTATTCAGATGTAGTTCAAGGTCTTTCCAATTCAGTTCTCCAAACCCATCATCGCGCATCTTCTTCATAATCTCTATCTTGTTGAAATTGCACTCAAAGTTCTCAACAGCATTACAAATAAAGTCTTTTGACTGCGGAGAAAGCATTGGAGAATATAGCTGCATCATCTTATAATTGTGTGCAATTATTTTTTGTCCCTCGATGATATTGATATGAAATTTAAGTTTTTTATCGATTTTTTCGCAATAAGATACAATATCATCAATTGTATAATCTTTGTCAGACCCAAGAAATCCAAGCCGGCGCTGAATACTCTTAAACCCTACTGACTTAATTCCTGGCAAATTATCTGATGCATCTCCCACCAGTGAGCGCGCTAGCGCCATATTGCGTGGATGCACTCCCAACTCTTCCACGATCTTTTTCTTATTATATACAACATCGCTAGTGGGTCGGTATACCACTGTTTCATCATCACAGAGTTGATAAAAATCCTTGTCATTGGAAACAACTACTTTCTGCCACCCATCATAGTAGTGCATTCGTGTGAGATAGGAGATAACATCGTCAGCTTCTACCTCTGGTAACATTACTTGCACAATAGGCATCTCGTTAAAATACTCAATGGATCGCGTCTGTTGCCAAATTCTATTCTGCATCTCCTCGTTTTCGGTGAGCGCCTTCACGTTACGGTTCAAGCGGATTGGCTTTCGTCCTGCTTTATAATTCTTGTCCATAGATCGGCGCTTGCGAGATCCGTTGGGACCATCCCATACGATCACGATCTCATTGGGCTTTGTCATGCGTACAAGCTTCTGCACGATCTTAAGCGATCCCTTAAAGCCTCCGATGGGTTCTCCATTTGAGGAGAGGCTAGGATCTACAATATAGGCCCTCAAAAACATATTGAGGGCATCGATAATAAGTACTCTTTTCATAGTTTATAACTTCCTGCGGTTTTATTATTAATAGTATATACGACGCGCTTAACTCCCACATGCTTGAGTGCCTCGTGGCACATGGAGCACGGCTTTGATAGCTTGTACTCGCCTTCTCGACCTACGCGGGCCACATATACGGTGGCGCCATCAGTAATACTCCGGTCCATCCCAAGGATGGCCCCAAGCTCTGCATGCAGCGTAGTGCGGCCGGCGTGATCACGCTGGAACCGGGATCCAAATGCGCAGTAATTATTCTTATTGAACGAGGCGTTGCGAATGGATCCTTTGACAAGTACTGCACCATGGCGATAATCAGGATAAGTCGACTGATGGGCCATGCGCTTGGCCAATTCCATATAGCGCCGGACCTTGCCAGAGTATTTGTGAAATTTGTCGGCGCTATAGTCTGATGCGTATTCTCGGGCCATGGTAGACAAAAGCCCTCCTACAAGCTTATACCTAAGTATAACGTATTGCAGGAGGGCTGTCAAGCGATTTTATTGAGGATCAGAGTAAAACTGATCAGCGCTTCCCTCTCTTTTATCAAACTTTTGTACTACTTCCTCGTCCATCAACTGTATGACGTGGGAACGGAATTCCTCATCAGTTTGTACCAGTTGCGCCCATTTAGAAGGTTGAAACTTCTTCTCATATCCATCAGGCATTGTTAGCGTATACCAAGCGCCGGCACTCTTCATGTGATCAGAAGATTTGACTGCATCAAACCAAGACTCTTCGTCTCGAATCCCAATATCGTCAGTGCCCCATAGAATACGGAATGCGCAGGTTCTACCTTGCGTCCCAAAACGTGATTTCTCAAGCTTAACCTTAACCTCTGAGCCAATGCGGAATCCTTTATCATCTTCGACAAAAGAAGCCTTCGCCTTTCGACCTGTCAACCAGATTCGCAGCGAATACGAATAATGCATTGCCTTGCCTCCGGGTGTCATATAGGGGGTGGTCATCGCAATAATGCGAGCGTTAGGGCCACTTGGAATGTTAGTCTTAAGCTGGTTGAGTACCACAAACGTTGCCTGCCTGTCGGCAATTGGAATGATCAGCTTCGACATACCCTTTGCAAGAATGCGCGCCTTTACCGCCATCGAAGATTGGGGATTAAAATCTCCCTCTACGTCTGACACAGAAGGCGTAAGAGCCAGAGAGTCCCAGATAAACACCAACTGTTCGTCAGTTGCGCCCAGCAACTCTTCTACAGTCTCTAATACAAACTCTACAGAAGATGCCTGAACGTACATTAAACGGCCTAGGTCGCATCCTGCTCGCTCCAAAAAGCTTGGGTCGATAGCAGACTCCGAATCGAAGTAAACAATCATCTTGCCCTGTTTCTGGGCGTTTGCGGCTATCTGTGCAGCCATGTAAGACTTACCTGTACTCTCTAGGCCCGCTAGCTCTGTAACCTTGCCAACGGGGATCCCAGCAACATGGCCTTTGCAAATAATAGAATCAAGCCAGCGTGAGCCGGTGGGAATCCACTCCTTTACTTCTGTGGGGTTTTCACCCGTTAAATCATGCGCGACATTTCGGCCGGCCTTCTTGTTGACCAAGCTCATCAGATCCTGCATGGATACGCGACCCGCTTTTGATTCTTTAGCTTTTCTGGCCATATGGCCTCCTCCTGGGTATAAATAAAATGGACGCAGGGGGTGGATTTGAACCACCGACCTCCGGGTTATGAGGCCGACGAGCTACCAAACTGCTCTACCCTGAACATAAGTGCGGCACCCTATTTTCCCGACCGGGGTGCCAGCGGTCTTGTGCAAACCTAATTACTTGTTGGCAACCAACTCATCAAACGCTCGGTCCACGGCGCTAGTCTTGTCAGTATCTTTACTATATCGCGTGGTTTCAGACGAACGTGACTCGGCACTCAAATCGCCGGCTAGTTGCTCATCAAGGATAGCGTCGATCTCTTCGGGAGTTTTCCTCTCAAAGAGTCCATTAAAGTCGGGAATGCTATCAAGGAGGGCAGGGATAGCCTCTTCATCCTCCAATAATGGTGTAGTATTCCGACGCATTTTTAGGCTTGTCTGCGGGTAAGCGCCCGGGGCAGTGGGCTTCGTGTATGTTAGTGAAATATCGGTGCCTTCCATGGCATCGGTAATATCACCATAATCTGGGTCTAGAATATAGCCCAAAAGGTTTTCATAGGCTCGCTTTCCGTAGCCATAGATCTTGACACCCTCATCTTCGCGGCCGCGGACAACCACCGGCGAAAAGAAGCGTGCGCGCACAAACAATGACTTAGCCAGCTTCTTGCTTTCTTCGTCGTTACTTGCAACCCCTTCCTTCCACAGAGAAGAGGCAAATTCGCAAATTGGGCAGTCTTCTCCAAAGTTTCTCTTTGGACACAGGATACCTCCCTTATGTTCTCCAACATTGTAGTGGAAATACATTTCCTTTAGCGGATCGCCGTCGTTAGTGGGTACGATGCGAATTTCCGTATCCCCTTCCTCTGGTCTAAACCAGACGGACTTCTCCGAACCTCCCTCACCACGAAGAGTGGCAAGCTTTTTTCTCATTAGTTCCATGTTAATTGACATTTATTGTCTCCTTTTGTTTTTATGGTTAGAGTATATCAAGCGTTCCTTGATATCTAATGTAACACTCTCAACTTATCTTGTCAAGAGTTTTTTTGTTGTTGTATAGCGTTAGTGTGGGCAACGCAAAACCCAAAATCTGAGAGGTGTGTTTCATATATTGCATACGAAATCTTGTGGTATGCATTTCGTGGCTTTTCCTTAAGCATGTCTACAATACGTTTGTGCAACCCGACCTCATCTTCTAGTCTTTGTTCATTTATACATAAATAATAACACACATCTCGGGACATGTCAAGCTCAAAGAACCACTTTTCTTGAAGATTTTTTGGATCCAGCATCCCCAAAGAGCGTATGCGATTAATATCGGACGGCTTGGCAACTTGGCCAATTTCGGGATCCGTATGGTCAAAGAAATTTAAATAATGAACAGCAGAAAAAATGGCGTTATTTAGCGAATCATAGTAATTTTTAATTGAAATGTTCTGTATATTTTGTTCTATGCTTTCATTAGAGATTATCGTCACAGAATGCAGCAACCCTGAACGCGCATATTCCTGTAAGACCCCAAACACAAGATTTTCTAATAATTTTGGGACTCCAGTTAATAGCTCGATATCTGGTTTGATATAAAAGACATCTATCTTTTTATCTTTTATTTGTTCTAAAATGCCAAGAGAATAATTCGAACTATAAGAAGACCCAACAATGAATATTTGAACATAATCATTTAAGTCCGAAAAAAACTTTTTTAAGTCGGGAATATTGTTCTCGTATTCTTCGGGTTTCTCAAAAACTTTAAGCTTATGCTTGTACTTTGTGTTGCGTTCAATTTTACTATTTAACAAATATACGTTATAGTTTTTTTGAGCTTTAAATTTTTCAGCAATTGCGGATGCGGCAGATCCAATGCCCACTACCGATATCATAACCTTAAATCCTCCAAATCATAGTAATTTGTGCCGGCTTCCATATTAACCACAAATTTATCAAGAATATTGTTTGAAAATATTTCTTTTATTTCCGGTACTAAGTCTTTTTCATCATTACTCAGATCTATTACTATCTCGTCATGCACAATGTGTGAAACAAAAGATTTCTTGTCTTCCAAGAATCGATCAATTTCAATCGCCCTAGACATTACCAAGTCTGCGGTGGTGCTTTGTATAATATAATTAAAGGCGCGCCTTTCATCAACTTTTATCTTGCGGCCGGCTATAGTCTGAACATAACCTCCTTCGTAATATTCTTTTACAACATCCTCGCGATTGTAGTATTTTGAGTCTAAGTCTTTTGAATCGTGATTATAGAGCCACGAAAATAATAGAGTTTTTGCCTCAGATCTATCAAGAATCGCACGATTTTTGAAAATATTGTCGATGTTCCACATGTGAATATCATATTGTGGCTGATTTTTGCCGGATAAGGCTAAAAATGTTCGAATTTCTGCTCCATTATAATCTAAAGATAAGAACCAATCATTGCGCGGTTTTATTAATTTTCTCAGTTGCCTGTTCATTGTTAAGATAGGAAATGAGCCCGGGGCCGTTGCCAAGCGTCCCGTGACAGTCCCAAATAGATTATAGTCTATATACGGGCTTCCTTTTAGAATTTTATTAGCGGCGCCTCGGTGAACAGATGAGACAAACAATTTTCTACATCCTTCATTGCTAATGTTTAATTTTTGATGGCGTATTTTATGCACCAATTTCTGAGCTTTATCTAGATGATCATAATTTCCTGGTTTTTCGAAATTCTCAAAAACATGCTTCGTTATTTGATTTTTTACTTCTAAAAATTCTAACAAAAAATCATGTGGTACCAAGTCAAAGAAACAATGATCACGAAAATCAATTTTTGCTAATTCAAATGATTTTTTATACGCCGACATCTTTGACTGCAATCGACGCAGCGTTGGCTGCAGTGTGGGAGGGCAGCCTTTCTCTATGGGGCCGCCACCACAATAAAGCCACGCATACTCTATTGCCTCGTCTACCAAGGAACCTGAATATTTCCACGTTCTAAGGAGGCTTTCTGGCATTTCATCAAAATGCAACTGGCCGTCAGCATAAACACCAATACATTCATTTTTATCGTCGATTGCTTGAAAATACATTTTTCTAATTAAATATCGTCTAGGGCGCCGTCACCACCAGAAAGCATCTCTTCGATGGGCTCAACATGAAGTTGAACATCTGGGGCATCATTCGGCAATGGATTGTCTTCCAGTTCTCTAAGTCTATTACTAATATAAGTCAAAGAGCCGATATAGTCAAATGTTTTATTCAAAATATTTTCAAAAGAGTTGAGGCCTCGGTTTAAATCAAGTCGAGATATTTCAATACAGTTGTCAATAATATTATCTTGTTGGGGCGCCGAGAAAGATGATTCTTCCTCTTTAAAGCGAATTCGACAATAAAGATCTAAAAAATAATAATCGTCATAAATACTAAAAAAATACTCTGAAGTGTACGTGCTTGGAAAATTTTCGATTAGCTGAGTGCCATCGGTTTGCACGTGTGAAACCTCATAGTACACATCCTGCTTTAGTCTGTGGTACATTTCATACATAATTTGTTTAAAAACTTGAAAATATCCTTTGTGCGCTTTCTCATATCCAATGTGTAGAACACTATCGGTATCTGTTACTCCGTAAAGACCTGCGTATTCCAGCATAGGAGCAGAACCAATATCAGCTACAATGCGCCATGGAATGTTCTTATCAACCATGAATCCATATTCGGCGCATGCGTTTAGAAAAAATTGCCAGTTTTTGCTATTATAAAATTTTTCAATTTTCTCTGCGTCGTTCGACGGATCCATATCGGCAATTTCAATCACAAGGCCTGAAACGTTTGCTGGGCAATAATGACTTTTAACGTATGCCGGTAACGTAAAGGGAATTCTGCGACATGTCTTAAAAATATAGGGAGTTAGCAGCGCGACAAACTTTTCAAAACTAACAAACCTGACACTATCTTCCTCAAAAAGCTCTTCCACGGCTTCTTTATAAGAAGATAGGTGCTGCTTATATAGGTAGTGAGGATCTTGATATGCCTTGTGGGCCTTTAGATTGGCTAAGTTTTTATCTGTGGAGTCGATTTCTGCTTTCAATACCTTTTTCTGAAAAGTTTTTGCTAAATCATTAAATGCATCCGAAACAAAATTTAATGCTTTTAGGCCTCTTTTCGGATCTGAGGCCTGGATGATAGATTTAAGCTCCAAAACATAATCCTTCACGACAATTGGCTCAAACAGTCTGCTTACACGACCATACAGTTGCTTTTCAGCAAATGTGAAATCTACAAGATTTGAATAAGAGTTCCAGATCGTGTCAAATTTATACAATATCTTTTTATTAAATGTATCACGAGAACCTTCAGAATTGCCCTTAACATAAAAATCTGACACTATGTTACTCCTTGTGGTTATCTTCTGGCGCGCCATGAGACTCGGTACTCTTGATCATCAAATCTTGTACAAACTTCAGGCCGGCTATTCTGCCCGCTGAAACTGAAGTAGGGGGTTCCTTCTTCGCCGTTTGATTGGATTTTGAATGATCTTCTCCGCCAATTGAACATTTTGTTACTGATTCTGACTGTTGATCTGGTTTGATAAATTTTGCCTCGTCCAAACCCGCAGGCGGCTTTGATCTCGTTATGCCATTGTGCCACATGGCAGTAATCATCGTGCGCGCCTCTCCAATGCCGTATACGTGTTCTGATTTGGTGATCAGATAATACCCTCCAATACCAAAATCAGTTAAATTCTCAATGTCCAGGCGTTTGGCTACTTCTGGATCCAAATATGGTACCCAGCCCCGGGGATCAACAAAAATAAATGATCCGGGAAACGCGTGCGGGTTTGCATAGCACTCCAAATCAACGTGATACACTTCTCTTAATTGCTGCAATCCGTCGAATCCTTCTTGTTCGAATCTCATTTCTTTTACGGACGTTCTGGTATCACGCTTAAGTTGTATTCTCTTAACAATCCCGCGATCTAAGCCAATGCTATAGTGATGGATTCCATGTTGTAGATCTTCTTCAACATTTCCGTTCATTATACCAAAAGGTGTCGCTCGCGAAGCATAAAATATTAAATAATTATATTCATCCTCAACCGCACCCCCAATAGGCGTGTTGGTTACGCCACCAGTATTTAATATGGGTTTTTTCTTCGCGGCGGATCCAACCTCTGTAAACAATCTGGAGATATACTTATTTTTTGGTTTGGCGTTCCTAAGTTCGTTAATTAATTGTGTGAGGGGGTCTGAAGGAAAATCTGGATCATCCTTGTACGCCGTAAAAACTGCCTCCCTCAACCTAACGCCTTGCTTTGCGGTGGCAGAAAAGCAAGTAGCATCATTGATAAACGAACTGGTCAATTTAACAATAAATTTCTTTACAAAAGAGGCTAAAGTAAAATCATCAGAACCTCTTTGGATGGTTTCTGAAACGAGCCATTCGTTGAAATATTTGACCGATATCGGAAGATCACCAATACTAATTACCACACTTTCACTAGGATTTGAAGGGTTAACCAACTCTAACGGACCAAGGACAATTCTCATCTTTTTAAAACTATTGTAGTACTGTCTTCCCAGCACCTGTTCGTTTTGTACCAAATATTTCCGGTAATATCCCGCAAGACCGGCGCCTTTTAGTAAATCGGACTTCTTCGCTTGTTCAATTAGTGTATCATATTTTGAGAGCCGATTTTCTATGCCCTCCAAAACAACATCCACCAAATCACTTAGAAAAAAGAACGAAACATTGGGGTCATTCGGATTAGCAACATATTTATTGACTGGCTTATTCTTTTCTTTTTCTTGCTTGTCGTCTTTACCTGCCTCCTTTTTAACATCTTTTTTGGCAGTATCTTTTTTCGAAAGGGTTCCTATGTTTAATTTTTGGCCGTTTTTCAATTCATAAAATGGACCTTCTGAGTTAAATTTTTGCAAATCAGAATCTGGAAGACTAATAAACCTAATTTTTCCCTTTGAGAACAGGCTTGTCATAACCACTTTCATCGACTGTTTGCGGTCTGACTTCACTTGGTTCATTTGCGATTTCTTAAAAGCTGTGACCGCTTTCGCATCACAAGCCATGTTTAACTGTTGTAATCTTATTTTTCTAGCGATCGCGCTCGAATTGATATTTTTTGTTCCGGAAAAAATCGAAAAGCCGACCTGATCAAAGTGGGTATCCATATATGCTTGATAATTTATAATGAACTTTATTGTGCCATCATCATCAAACCTAAATTCATGTGTTACTGGTATTAAATTAACCGTTAATGAGGAGTTGTCAATCGCATTTTGAAACCCCGGAGATACATAGCGGGCCGGCGGGGCCCAACCAATAACGGCCTTTAACCTAAAGTTCAAAGAATAGGGATCCCCAATATTTTGCCCATATGTGTTGGGATTAATCTTTTGGGCAATTTTTTTATAACTGGTTCCTCCCGTCTTTAGCGCCAAATCTGCGTATGAGTATGGAAAATTAGACGGGCCACGGATTTTTAAAATTTCATCAAACCCGTTCGCATGTAAAGTAAGTGTTCCTTTGATCATTCTTTTTGCAGCAAAAGGATCACTTCCCTCATAAGTAACACTAAAGTTTTCGATGCCCACTCCGAATCCTCTTTTATCTCTACTTTTTAAAAGAGATTCTACGCCATCCGGATCCGAGTGATCTCCCTTGCCGGCATTAGCATTAAAATTATATTCTTGTTCAATCTCATCGCCACTTTTGTCTTCCATTACCTTGAAAAGTCGAATTCTAGGCTGCAAATTGGAGATTTCAGACGTAGGCATCGTTAAAAGTTCCGTTTGTGAGTCATATATGGCTAGCCGATTTATAAAGGCAAAAGGATCACTGTGGACCATAATTGAGGCATTGCCATGGCCACTCAAATACGGCAACGTTTTCACTTCCTTGGATTCTATATTCTCAAGCTTGTATCTAACCAATTGAAATATCTTTGCCAATAGAAAACACTGCTCTTTAAATTGAATGGAGCGGGCTTTTGGAATTGATTGTATTGTTTTGGCAATATCTTTTTGAGCCTCATCTAAGGCTCCTTTCACCAACAAATCCCGGGCAAGCTTTTCGGTGTCCCCAAGAGCGTCTACCTCGGCTTTCCATGGGTTATTTGGATTGGTCGCCGGAGGAAGGGCGCCCTCAGATGCTTTATTCCAAAGTGCGTCAGCTACTGCTTTATCTGCTAGCATTTTTTTATACACTTCTTTAGCGTACGCGCCCATGTTCGCAGGATCCCCAATTTTCTTCTTAAGAGCCTCCAGATCTCCTTCCGCAATAAGGTTGTGGCCATCAGCAAAATTCAGCTGCATATCCTGATACCAACCAATCTCGGCGGCCGTGGTTGTATAGGATTCAACGCTGCTTGGTCTTGCCATGGTGTTGCCATCGTTATCGTACCACTCTGTCTTATCGTCGTTTTGTAGATAATAATCCATTGCTTTGGTAAACGCTGCCTGAGCGGCGATTTCGTCAACAGTATCTGCATCCTTGGGGATTGTAAACGACATCCATGCTGGCTGATCTGGATCTGGCATTTTAAACTCCTAAGACCTTAAGGGCGGATTCGAGGTCAACGGGTATTTCGATTAAATCGCCCGTTGCCAAGTTGGCCTCGGTGGGGGCCCCGTTATACCACGCAATTATCCACCAATATTTTGGATTACCATAATATTGATGGGATAGCTTATAGTATCTGTCTCCATACTTCCAAATATGCGTATTTGTAACTATTAGTGCACGATCTACGACGGATGGATTATATAAAGTTGGCGTTTCGTAATGAATCACTTTCTTTAAATTTCTTTTTCTTCTCAAATATGCATAATATTCGCCGGAATTGGAAAATTTCTTAGTCTTTCTGTATCTGGGCATTCTTTACCCAACCCCTGCTGAGCCGGACCAATTGCGGCCATAATCTGTGCTTGTTTGACTAACGGGAATTGATGTGAGGCCGGCAATAACGTCCACATTGTCAGAGCCAGTCAGCCAAATCTCTGAAACCTTGAGATCAAGAGGCCCAACCGTATGACGTGCCGGATCGGTTCCGGCCTTATCTGGAACTCTAAAATAATTATTCTTATCCGTAAGCCCTCTTAGCGAAAACGCAACTTTAGCCGGCGCAGCCGTGCTATGGTTGATAATTTTTATCCAAGATGTTACAGTCGGAAACTGGACCCGAATCGCGCCGTCTGCTCTGCAGTCTAGTCCACCTGTTACGTATGGCTCACCACTAACTTGATATGCGCCCACCGAGTGAAGGCCCGGTCTTAAATTTCTATAATCAGCCACGTTATTCTCCTTTTAAAGCTGTTCATTGTAAATAGTCATCTTTTTTGTCTAATCGCCGGATTCATATTCTGTATATCGAAGAGGCTATATTATTTTACCTTAATGGATGCGACTTCCGTTGAGGTAATACCCCCCTCTTCCATAGATGCATATTCAGAACCAGCAACTGTGGAGGCAATATAGGCGCGCTTTTCAGGGTTTTTTATGGTTCCTACTGCGAGCCTCCTCTGATCTCGTTTAAGGCGCGCCTTTCCAAACATGCCGGCATAGCGAGCCTTTGCGTTATCGATCATGGCCTGTGCCTGGTCACGTTTAAGTTCCTCATCTCGAATTTTTTCGACTCGCTCCTGCCAAGTTTTTTCGCCCTCAAATGCTGCCGCCCGTTGAAGCTCCACACCATAAGGAAATTTACCATCCAAGGAGGCGCCACCAACATCCCAACCAACAGTGTGTTCGTGCACCGGGTTGAACGACAAAGAGACATCAACCATTTTTGGTAAAATGGTCCCAGGAGCAGACTGATCACGGCTCTTTGCGTTACGCATTAATTTGCCACCTTTTTCGAAAACTCCATAGTCAGTATTTTCTACATTATGATTTATTGTACACGACGTTATAACCCCCAAGAGGCCAGCGTCGGACCCTCCCATGGCTTTGTAATTTTGATATGTTATTTCTCGATCAACATTCGCCAAATCCTTAGCAGCACTTGCAATACCATCGGTCTTTTGTATCAAGTTCATAACCTTAAGGCGAATCATGGGTGCTTGGGTTATTAATTGTGCGTCATTGCGGCCGGCAAGATTCTTGTTATAGGTGGGATATAAAAATTGACTTAGAAGCTGGAGCCTTCCCATGTTTTCGTAAGCTTCTCCTTCGGAAGAAGCAGGTACCTTAAAATTTAAAGTAATTGCTCGTGTGGTGTTTTTAAAAGCATAAATGGGATCGGTCCTACCAAAAACAGGTACACCAGACCAATCAGAAGTATATGTTTCAACCAAATTTGTAATGAATGCCTTAAAAAACACACTTTCGCCACTAGGAATGTGATGAAAAGATATTGCAAACCCAACGTTTGCCAGAGCATCTGTCGCATCAACAAAATTTGAGATATAGCCCGAAGTGCCAACTTTGTTGGCTCTATATTTGCTATTCCAGAAAAATCCTGTATCACGCTTGTCGTTACTGTCTGCTGCCATTTTAATTTATTCTCCGTTAATTGCTGCCGAAACAACATCTCCCAAAATTGAGAAAGTCTTCTTAGCCACCACATTGCCGTCCAAAGAGAACGGTATTGTAAACTCTTGGTTGATTGCTTGTGGGGAATTGCCGGTAACCATGTCCGAAAGTGCATCAAATGCGGCTGCCGAACGGCCGGCGACCGCGCCGGCTAATCCTGTGGCACCGCCTCCGCCGGTCATGGCTGGGGCCTGTATAGTCGGGGGTGATGCGCCCTCGATTCCCATTAGGCTTTGTGCCCATGCAGGAATTTTATCCTTCCAATAATCTAATGCAATTGTCATTTTTTCTGCTAGCATTGGACCTAGGCTTGTAAAGGGCCACAACAAGGAATCAACTATATTGGAGCCAATCCCTTCAAATACAGTCGAACGACTGGCAATTCCTAAAAAGCTTTTTACGCTCTTTATCCCCTCGTCAAACATATATACGAAAGTTTCACCAATAAAACCAAAATCAAGAGCCTCCCAGGCTTCTTCAAAACTCATTCCAAGGCTGTTAGTCATTCTGGAGATCGATTCCAAGAGGCCCATAGATAGAAAATCAATGGCCTGTGCGGCGCCATAACCTAAGCCTAAAAACCACGATCCAATCCAATCTTTAAAATCGCTTCCTGCAGTTTGTGCAGACTTCAGAACACCACTAAAACCTTGACGGACCATGTTCACAACAGAACCTATAGCAGCAACGCCAACTCCCCCCAAACGAGTAAGCGCTTTTCCTGCAATACTCGGAAGTCTGCTGAGGAATGGTCCAATTCTACCCAATCCCGCCATAATTTTCGAGACACCATTGATAAGCGGAGCAGCGATACGGGATCCCAGTTGCGCAAATTTCGGACCGATTCCTTTCAAAACATTCATTAATTTGGGGCCTAGGCTCTTAGCAAAGTTAGTAATACGGGGCCCTAAATTCTTAAACCAGTGGCCCATCTTCATTAATCTAACATTAAACTTTTGTAAACGCGAGAGCACATTGTGTTTTGCGAATTTACCTTGCTGCTTGACCCACAATTGGCCATTCTGTTTAAGGCCATACGTTGTCTTGCTGAGCGCTTTTGTGCTCTTTGTCCAGCCTGTCAGGCGGCCGATGCCTTTTTTGCCCCACTCCCAGACTTTTTTAGCCATCCACCAAACAGGTTTTAAGAGAATCGGGAAATTGCCTAATACGCCGGCAATAGCACTAAGAGTCATTAGAAGCCCCTCATTACCATCTATCCAGCTTCGCCACATATCGGCGCCGGCACTGACCGCGTCGAGCAGCGCTTTTTGCAGATCTGCGAAGGCGTCGTCGGTGGCTTGCAAGTTTGGTTCCGCTTTCTGTAGGCGACTGTCTAAGCGCTCAAGAACCCCTCTCAATTTTTCTGCTTGTTCTGTTGCGCCGGCCATACTATCGTCATTTTTGCCAATGTTGCCAGTTAAATCGCTCATATCGCCGCTCATTGCCCGGGCCAGTGCGGCCGCGTCTCCCAAGCCGGACGCTTCGGCAAAGAACTTACGCTCATGATATCCCATATCTTGGAAAGATTTGCCAGATGCATTGATAGCATCTCTGATCATTTCGAAGCGCTTAGCTGGATCGGTTTCGTCCATCAATTCCATTGCATTAACAAAGTTGCCACCCAATGCAGCATTAAGCTGGCCGGCTTGAGATGCGGCGCCTTCGAAGGTATCAAACTTGTTGGTCATATCCAACAATCTTTTCATCTCGATGCCGGTAATCTTGCTCGTGCGCGCCAGATCCTTAAATGCCTTAACCCCATTGTCACCCAGTTTCGCCAATTCGCCGCCCATATTGGCGAAATCGCCGGTTAATTGACCAACAGGAATTCCCAAATCTTGCGCGGTGGCGCGCATACCCAACATAAGCTCATCGGCATCGTCCATGGAAACACCCATCGATTTTGTTGCCTCTTGGACGCCTTTTCCGAAGTCTTCGTTACTTACACCTAATCTATTTAGAGTTGCGGCGGTTTCTATCAATTGACCTTGCTGCCGGCCAGAAAGCATTGTAAAATCAGTGGTGTTGTTCATTAAAGCTTTTGTGCTATCGGCGACTTCATCCAGGGTGGGGCCCAACTCGTTCATCTTCATCGTCTCGTACACATTCATGGTAGTGCGGCCAAGTTCCGCTGTGGCGCCGGTGGTTCTCATTAGTTCACCGCGCACTTTCTGCATCTCAGATACACGTTCTGCGGTGCCAATAAAAAAATTTCCTGCTGCCTTGGCTAGCCCTTGGAGGGCGCCCGCTGCGGATTTGACAATGCCGGCGAGGCCGCCACCCTTCCCAAGACCTTTAATAAGACTTCCCAAACCACCACCAACGCTGCTTAAATTACTACCAAAATCAGAGTATATGTCTATACCTGCTGCTGCAGCTTCTGAAGAATCTCTCATCGCCTCCGCAACCTTTCCCAATTCGGCGGCATGCTTCTTTTCTAGCTTCGTTAGCCGGGCTGTTAGGCGCCCCTCTTCTGTAAGCAGTCTATTATACTCTTTCTTGGCGGCGGCTTGCGCTGCAGGATTAATAGACGGATCGCTTAAAATAGTAGCCTGTTCTCTTAACTTTGCATTTATTGCTTCAAGTTCGGCAGAGCTTTGTTCGACGCCCCCAGCAGTTGCACCCGGTCTGGGGCCGACTGGCTTACCCTTAGCTGTTTGCTCAATCTGCTTTTCTAAAAGCTCTTTAATATCGTCTAGTGTTGCGGCCACAATAAAGTTCCTCGCTATAGTAAATAGTAAAAGCTCAAAAAACTATTTTTTTGAGCTTTCTTTAGGGGCAAATTGTTGTGGTATTTTAGGTTGATTGTGTGAATTTAGCAACTGGAAGTTTGAATTTCCTGAAGATCTCGACTTAGAAGAGTTCTCAATAGCTTCTTTTTCCGCCTCTAGTTGCTGAATTAGTCTTTCGGCAAACCAATTTCTAAGACCAACTGGCAGGCTATATGCTTCCGAGAACGACCATCCGCCCGAATATTTCAAAAAGAAGAACGTTTCATATACGTTCTCCATATACTCAGATGTCAGGCCAAAAAAAGTCCGCGGTCAGCGGGACCTCCATTTCTTGTGAATGATCACAAGCAATGCAGTCAAAATGCTGGCTTAAATCTACATCAGGGGCCGTCAATCTATAAGCTTTTCTCAAGTAAGCTGAATCCATCGAAGGCAAATTATCTGCAACATAATTTATTGCTTCTTCTGTATCGTTTCCATTCACAGCACAAATGATGTTCTTAAGCTGCGATGTAATAATTTTATCGGCCTTATTTGACTTGCGACTTTTTTCAACAGATGCGGATAATCTTTTCTCGTCACGACCGGTTAGGACTCTAAATGTTGCTGTTAATTTTGTTTTTGGGAGCAAAACACTATAAGTGCCGTCTCCGTTCGGTGTCGCTTCTGCAGACTGTCCCGATGTGATCTTCGCATCATTTAAATCAAACGTGTATTGCTGTTGAGCACTACAAGCAGGACAAGCAATGTTTGTGGTATACTCATGGCCATAGCCAGAAACTCTTGCTGCAATTATGATCGCGTTGCGATCACCAACAATAAGTGACTCGGGGTCAACTCTCTTGTCTACCATTAGACTATGCAATACTCTTTCTACTGCAATGCCTTTCTTGAGTAATGATCGGGAAGTTAAAATATCCTCTTCCTTTGCGGTCATTTGTTTAATCTCAATTGTTTCCTGTTCATGAAGGGGATGGTTTTCAGGATAAAACTTCCCTTTCGACGGCAATTCCACAAATTCTGTAGGAACAACAAAAGAAAAGGGATTCCCTTCATCTTGTGTCGCGGCTGCCGTCACTTGTGGAATAGGGGCTTGGGCATCTTTTGTTTCGTGCTCCAAACCTGTTCTACTTCTATTACGTGACAATATACACCTCTCTAATTTTCATATTATACGTTAAAATATCTCTTGCCTTGATCGACAACTGCGGCACCTGCCATGGCAGTTTCGACGCGGGCCCAATCGTACCTTAGCTTAACGGAAAGCTCTGTCAAGCCATCCTCGCCATAAGTTAATTCGCCAAAGCCGAGTTCTGTGACAAACCCGTTCCAAAGAGTCCAAGTTTCGGTTGGGTTGCCGTCAGCATCAATTTGCGTAATGATGACTGTGCCCAAAGCACCGGTGGCTTTGGCCTTTGAAATGCTTGTTAGGTTTTCATTTGTAGCGTCGGTGGGAGGGTTATAGCCTGAAGCCTCTACAATAGCGGCCAAAGTAGCTGCCACATCTGGATCACCGCCTGGGTCGACAAGCTTCACATCAATCTCGTTCCACTCAACGGATCCGGGGTAATAAAATTTGTGATTCAAGAAAGCATGATCAGCTGTGGAAATCGTGAATCCCGGCTTCGTGCATGACTTTGCGTACCAAAGCACTGCACCTCCGTTCTGAGAATTAATCCCTGTAAATTGAACGGTAAATCTAAATTGTCTCTTTGGGTCTTTTAAAGTAATATCTTCCTTAAAAGCTGTTGACCAGAATGGCATTGTTAGTTTCTCCCTTATTATAACTTAACTAGTCTATTTAATTAATTTTAGTCGTCAAATGACGCCCCAGTTGAAAGGATAACGAAGTCAATCGCAATAAATTCGATTGCTCTCGCTGGTTTCACTAGGATCTTGGCGTACATAATGTTCCGATCAATGAGATCGGGAGTGGTTGTTGATTCATCGAGAACCAAACGATAATCGGAAATACCGAATCTAGTCTTAACATTCGCAAGGAATGGCTCAACAAGTCCCTTAAATCTATCCCACGTAGCTTGTACGTTTTGTTCGAATAGAATTTGAGTAGAAAGAATCGAAATTTGCTTCTTGAGGTAGATAACCAGTCTTCTCACATTGATTCGATCAAGGGCTGACTGACGCTCTTGGAGCGTCTTCTGTCCAAAGACCACAATTCCACTAGAGGGGAATGAGGCAATTGGGTTAATACGTGCGTCGTATAGGGTGTCTCTCTCTTTAGACGTCAATCTCTCGGAAACGCTTGTGACTGGAATCCCAGCGGCGCCCTCTGTAAGACCACCTCTGTTAAAGCCGGCGGGCGCGAACCAGACGTCTGAGCGTGCTTCGGAGCTTCCCAAAACACCCATCATCGCAACAGTAGGTGGCACCCAGACCAAGGATCCATCTCCGGAATCTCGGGTTTGAACCCACGGATAGAATGTGGCGCCATAGCTGGAGTCAATTCTTCTGTCTTTCAGGTTATTTGCAGCCTGAATCGGAGTGGTGCCGCGGCGATCTGCCTTATCGGACTTATATTCTTCGTGAGGAGGAATGTAAATATTCGCCAAATCAATTAGTGCTAATGCATCGGCACGGTCTGAACACAAGTCGACCATATACCCGGTAAGGTTGTCGTTCGTGAGGCCCGGCACCGATAAAAGGTTCATGTTCACAGCTTCCGGATCTGCAACTGTTTCTAAGGCTCTCCGAATCGTGTGATAAACATAGTTATTTTCGTCTGTGGATGAGTCCGACAGGGCTTTATTATATATGGGATCGGGTTTCGTAATATCCCATCCATCAAAGCCGCCCCAGAAAGGCGCTGTAAATCTGTTGTAATCTGCATCAAGTAGCGTCTTATAGGAGCCAGATGCGGACACTGAGTTGCCTGCGGCTCTGGATCCTGATTCATAGAAGTATGATGAACCGCTCTTGCGGACATTATCCAGCGAGAACATATAGCTCCACCCAACAACACCGCCATTTCCGGCTTCGGAGCGTGAGGGATCGGAACCAATCGAGGTCAACCACAATCTGTGATTGTCTCCAACGCTTCTATCGCTTCTTGATGAATTGGTGTCGCGTGCGGTACTAAATCCAAAGTATGCATCTGTTGGATCGGTCAATCCACCAGCAGAGGCAGAAACTCGTAGGATATCTTGTGGGAATTTAAACGAAGCAGTGGTGTTATTCGAGAGGCCGCCGAGGAGACAGCCATGCCCGTCGCCGCTTATCCCAAAGCTCGCCCAGCTAGCTGTGGCGGCCGGGAGAGCATTGCCAGGTGCACCCGGATCGTTCGCCTTCCAGTCTATTCTAGGCGCTAAAATGGGAGGACCCTGATACCCAAAGGGCAGCAGCGTAGCGTCAGAGGCGCCGGCCTCTACATCCGAATTCATTTCGGCATACACATACTTGGACTTGTTGGGATAATCGCCAACCTTTCTTAATCTCTTGTTGCTCTCATCCCATGTGGTGTATACATCCCCAATTTTTCTAGCAATAAAGCTTGGTGAAGATGGATTTAAGTTACAGTTATCAAATCTTTCGACTACCTGCACATTATTGTCTGTATCATACAAGCTTCTCAAAACTACAGAGAATGTACCGTATTCTGTAGAAGAGTTATTAGACTGTCTAATTCTTTCGATCGAAACTTTTACGTTCTTGTGTAGCCATTCGCCGTGGCCGCGGCCTTTGAGGCGGAAAAGCTTTTGCTTATTTTCTGCCACGAAGCTGCCGCTTACACCGAGATCCTGACCGATAAACCAGCCGGCCACCGCTTCGCGAGAAGCCTGGCCTTGCATTTTCGAAGGCGCGTAAGAACCAGAATTGAGTGCAACAATAATCCCAACACTAGAAGAATTATGAAGACCGTTGTTGCGAACATCTTGTTCAAAAGTTTCTCCAAGCCAATAATCAATTTCCGCCGAAGTGGGATAAAAAGCGGCAGAGGTACCCTTAAGCTGCGGATTTGTGCTAAACTGATTGCGAATAAAGTCTTGAGAATTATCGTTAAAATTGAACTTAAACGTTTCTGCGCCCTGCGCGGTGCCGCTAATCTGCAGCACATAGTTTCCACTAGAATCTTCTGAGGAGATGTAGGCTCCAGCAGAGGCGGTGACGTTGTTTGTGCCCCAAAGGGTCCCACTTAGTTGAATTGTTCCATTTTGTAGATACCATATTGCAGCACATGAGCCTGTCCCTAGATTACCAAGAACGTCAATACCGGTACCACCAGTGAATGCACTGGCGTTAACGGTGGTGTTTGAGTCCATACTCCCGCCGCTGGTGATTGTGGTGTTTCCATCACTGCCACCCATGACCTGTGTAAGATTGACTTTTGCAGTGTCGTCGCTATCTACTGCAGCTGTGATTGTTCCGTTGTGTCCATCTGAACTGTTTATCAAGCCAACAATGTTTGCTGCGGCTGCGGCGGCGTTGGCTCCAAGGTTATATTCCTGACTCGAGGCCGCTGCAGTATAATCGTTTTTAGCCGTATAGGTTACAGTAGTGCCGAGAGTATCAATAATCGCTAGCGTTCCGTCGTTTGTTGAGGGCGTTGCGGCAAATGTAAATGTTGATGTTGCGGCAGGCCCCCCTGAGCCTGATTCGAACAAGAACATCGCATATGCGCCGCCGGCGCTGGTGGCCACAGTGCCTGTAACTTCATTATCGGTCTTCCAGCCTGCAAGAGCAGCGCTGGTGCCATCATTTGTTGAAATCTGCTGTCCCAAAAGGCGAACGTATGTAAGAGGAGCAGCATTCGACTGTAAGAACGCTTTGGCGGCATAGGTGCCGTACATCGGTGATTGATAGTTTCCGTTGCGGTAAATATCGCCGCCGGCCATTCCTGGTGCTGTTTCGCCAAACATCTCGACAAAATCGCTGTAGGATTCAATCTTAATTGGCTGCATTGCCATTCCTTTGCGCGAGCGGCCGACAACAACAGGTCCGATGGCATCTGGTTGCGTGGGCAGAAAGGAGTTGTCAATCTCATTGATAAACACTCCGGGAGATACAAACTTAAAGTTCTTTACTGACATCGTATTAGGTTCCTCTTTAGTAATGTAGTATTAATTGGTGGACAATCATCAATAAATAGTTTATGCAACTTCAAAAGTCTTGAAGAGAATAAATAATTTTAGCTTCAGTTCAGGAACTAATCTTCGATTAAGGCCGGATCACCCGGAAGTGGCACTGTTTCCCTCGGAAACGTTATTTCAACAGTGTTTTCCTCGATTTTAACAAGAGGGCGCTCATCATTTTCGCCTTCACCGATTAAATATCCTAATACTTTTATTGTTATATCAGTAGAAAACATCCTAGCTTCATCTGCTAAGTTCGACATATTGTTGTTGTGTGAAAAATCCTGCTGTATGAAGGCTTCGTATAGGTGGCCATTCCTTTTTATCGTAAATGCGTTGATCTGGCCCGTTCTGCTTATAAATGGCGCGAGAAGTTCGTTCATTTGTTGTTGATATTCCGTTTTGATCACAATTTTATAATCTATATTAATGTACACTGGGATCGGGACCGATAATGTCTGAATCACAATCTTCTTATTAGTGCGCGGAAAATATTTTTGATGTTCTTTTTCTTTTGGTAGCATTCTCATTGAATCCGCAACTGCAAAATTGCGAGTTTTATCTTCTACAATCCTTTTGGCGATCACCATACGACCTGTACGGCCGTCTCCATCTCCTGAATATAGATGTGCCTGAAATGCTCCTTTTCTGGTCGGATCTTTAACGACTCCGACTCTTTCTATGCTGGTCAAGGGCAATTTAAGAGCCCCCGCTTCATCGCGCAATTCTTTTTTATTTTTTAACTGAAAAGCTCGTTCGGGAGTTTGCCACAATACTGGCACACTAATATACCCCTCGTTTGTTTTAGTAGAGAGCTTTAAATCTTCTTTCATCCACGAAACAATCGCATAATCAATGTTTTCCAACGTAGATGCCAGCATTCCAATTTCCTGTAGCCCTATAGCTCCAGTTAACGGTAAATCTGGCAACATCGCGAAATTAAAATTATCAGGTAGCATCGAATAGCCCCTTTCTTGCTCTCTTACAGGTGGCCGCGATCTCAAATTCGTGGCTAGCCTGCCCAAACAATAGTTTTGGCTCACCTGTGTTAACTATCTCATAATAATGATTGTTATATAAAATAAAATCTCCTTCACGGACAAACAGATCCTGGTCTTCGGTTAATCTTCTTCGATGAAAGTGAACCAAAATTTCCCACTGTCGATCAACGCCAGCGCTTTCTAAATAATCTGTTGCTTCTGTCTTCCACTCCACCAGCGCATAAACCCTAACTGGCGGCAAATATGTCTTTTCGACCGCTTCCCCATAAAGATCGTGAAAATTGGTTCTTTCCATATCAATAGAATAATAAAGAACTTGTTGGCCGATGACCTTCTCGATAAGCTCATCATTAACTTGCTTGACAAGATCGCGCTCTTTCTTACCTAAGAAAAGTGGCGGGGGTGGTTGTTCGGGTCTTTTCCATTCATTTCCCATCTATTTACCCCACAAATATCGGCAACGGTGATTTGCTAAATGTGGTAGCTGCTGCCTCTGCCTTTTCGCTATCTTTCTTGACCAGTTCGGAATATTCCATCTCTTTGAGCGTTTCCATTAACTTATCTTTAAGTTGCTGCTGTTCTTCCTTTGCTTGTGATAAAAGCTCGGAATGATTTAAAGTAACGCTTTCACCGGGAATTGGTATTTGAGCAAATTTACCTCTGACCTGACCTAACATCTCTTTACACAAAGCCAAGCAATATTTTCTAATCCACTGTTTTCCTATTGAATTAATGTTTGCATAGGGTACATTATCATATGGCAGCGTATTCATGTTGTTCACCCCAGTGACACCATCTTCATACCCGCTATCATCTGCAATTGAGTCTGTTTCAATATAAAACTTAAACCATATTCGATCTTGTTCGTCAAATCCCCAATAACTCGGGGTAGGAAATAGTCTAAGCTTATTATTTTTTAATTCATACGCATAATGAGACGTTCTTGTATAAATTGAATCCTCATACATTATAGCCTGCATTTTATTCTGCCATGTCGGGATGATCTCAAAAGTGGAGTCATCCGCAAACTGTCCATACGTTGAATAGTTTCCGACAACACCGACACCGCCATAATACCCGTAAAATCGCCACATAGCGCGTGGAGACCTAAAGTATACCTGTGTGACGTATATTCTCTTGCTCCCTACCTTGCCGCTGTATGGCACGGAGCCACCCCCGTCATCTGAGCCGGAAGAAGATGCTTTCTCGACTATATCTTGAAGGTCATAATCTTGTCCATCAGTGACAGGCCTGAATGAAGCTGAAAAAACCGTGCTCGTTCCTCCAAATCCAGCCATCGTGGCCAACCCATCGCCAACTTTTTTCGCGTAGGAAGCTTGAAATCTCGGATATCTCAGGCTAGCGCTAGCGGGGCCCGTCTTGAGGTTGCCTAGGTGATCAAAAGTCCCTGTAGTGTCTCCCAGGGCATCTGAAAGAGCATTCTTACTCTGGTGTAGGTTGACGATATACGAATATTCAAGCACAGCTTCTTCGTATGCCGCATATACATTCGACGGAGTAAGTTCAATATCAATAACATCGCCACCGAGCTTCTTATAAACATAAGCTACTTGCATAGAGGCGCCACTAATAAAATCAGCAGAGGCGGTATAGATACCAAACGGAACAGCACCCGTTACGTCAGACACGCTGCCCGTTTTTGTTAATATTATTGCGCTAACTTGAGATTTTGGACTAAGATTTGTCGGCACGCAAGAGCCCTCCTAAGAATAAATAGTTTCAAAAATGCAAAGCTCAACCATATGTTAAGCATCGCTTCAATTAAGCGGCAAATTCGTTATTTTTTCTTAGAAATCGTTGTTTTACGTGTATTTCTTTTTCTTGTGGTTTTTTTGGCGGGTGTGTGTACCGGGGCGGTCGACACCACCTCCTTTACCACCGCTTCAGAAGTAACCTCATGGGCGATTGCCTCTACCAAGTTCTCTTCAGCAATCTCATGGGCGACTGTCTCTACCAAGTTCTCTTCAGCGATCTCTGTAACCGTATTTTCCACGATCACTTCCGCCTCCTGATGGTGGCGGCCGGCCGCGGCTTTCTTTCTCAACATTAATCTTCTACGAGGGTTCATAGCAGTTTCTCCTTTAAAATAAGTAGTTTTAAAATACCAAAAACGAAAATCTCAAAAACTTACTGGGAAAAAAATTGACAGATCGACCTTCTTCGGTTTTAGCCTCGAAAGAAAAACCCCCCAACCCAAAAGGGAAGGGGGGCAAAACATAAGAGATATATTTTAATTATTATGCAGTTTCAACTACAAAGTAAGATAATACTCCAGCGCAAGTACCACTAGCGGTTAAAGTAAAACCGGCTGTAGTGATTGCGATTGTATCAATCTCAAGGGTTGAAACCCCTGCCGCGGTGAAAGTCGCTGCGTTTGATAAGATAACTTTTGGTGCTGTACCATATGCCTCGTTAAACGTCACCAAGACTGTATCACCATCAGCCCACGTACTGGCGAAAGTAAGCTCTCCTGCTACATCTGTTGATGTGGCAGCAATTGCTGTAGTTCCGTCCCCAGCGGTGGTGGTGGTTAAGGTTGGCACTGTGCCGTCATGCTTGAATCTGGTCTTGCCAATATCCAAATCTCTCTTTAAATTTTCTATTAGAGCTTGCACTCTCGCCAAGCCCACTCTTTTTGTTCCCATAATTTAAAACCCTCCATTTATGTGTTTATAATTTAGGCGAGACAAAAGATATACTCCTGCCTCACATATAAATAGTTTTACACACAAGAAGACCCCCACCTCTTTCGAGGCAGGGGCTTTCTATATGACGTTTAGCCGTGCTTTTTACCTAATATATATCAAATGTTTATATATTAAGATGTAGCGCCAGCCTCACCCAAGAGTCCTCTGACGACAACAACGCCGTACATATCAGGACGTACCATCTTCTTCGCATAACGAGTCATGACTCCCTTACGGGGCACGAAGTCTTCCGGTCCGAAGATTGTAGGTGTGGTCTGCAGTGGCACGTATGGTGCGTACACATATCCGCTTTCGAGGAAAGAAGAACCGCGACGACCAACAAGGATTACGTTACGGAGGAAGTAGGGATCAACGATAACGTCGAACTTCTTACTCAGTGAACCAACCTTGACGGCACCAACGGAACCAGCCTCGTCATCAGCAGTAACTGATGCGCGGAAACCAGCGGTAAACTCAAGGACGTCGGCAACTTCAGGTCCGCAGACGATGAAGTTAGCTCCGCCTCGTAGAGTCTTACGATGGATTTGTGCAGAAACGTCGTTGATTGTCTCAACGAGAGTCTCATACCATTCGCTAACCGTACCGGTGAAGTCGGGAGCCGCAGAGGACGCACCGATTTCAGTACCATTAGTTCTGTGAAGGAACATACCAGGCGAACGAGACCAGTAGTAGGTACCGGCAGTTGAACCGTTAACAAGATCCGCAAGGATCTCACGGTCAATCTCAAGAGCAATTTGCTCAGAGAGAATACCAGTTAACTCGACCTCGGCATCCAGGTTGTGATAGGCATTAAGATCCTGTCCCAACTCCGGCGTCCACTTGGCCTTGAGCTTCTTGGTCTGCGCGGTAACAGCAATGCTGTCCACCTTGATGTCGATCTCAGGGATCAACTCACTTCCCTCAAGTCCCCATTCGGTTTGACCGACAACAGAACCAGCGGCACCGCCGGCGGCAATATCATCGTTCTGTGGGAAACTCATGGAAAGGCTACCAGTACTGAGAGCTACGGCTGTAACATCCACAGACGTAACCCAGCGCATCTTCAACTCACCGTTCGTACGGTTGCTACCGGTTGTAACGGTTGTCAAACGACGAACAAGCTGCGTATCAGCAGCGGTATGAGTGGTACTGGTGAAGTCATTCAGAGATGTAACCGACGCAGAGATTGCACCCAAGTTAAGGTAGTCAATCTGTGAGCCATCGCCAAGAGCGTCAATACGAGATTTTGGCATCTCAATCTCAAGCACATAACGACTTGCACCACTAAGAGCCATAACATCGGGATCATAATTGATATTTTTGGCGCCCGTAGTAGAAGCGCTTGCTCCATCACCGATCAACCAACCAGATGCAGTAAGAGCACTTGAGGTTAGGGCGATTGAACCAGACGGAGAACCATAGGCATAGCCTCTGGCGCCCACTGTGCGCGGACCAGAAAGATCCTCGCGAAAGGCTCCTACTAAGTTCACACCACCGGTGACTTCCTTGCCGACCCTGTCGGTACCGTAAATTGACTTATCTGCGTCGTTACCGAAACGTGAGTTAATCGAAGTCGATGAACCAATGTTCGGTGAATACACAAAGTCAAGGAAAAAGATGAGACCTGAAGGTAGGCTCATCGGCTGTACACTAACGAGATCGTTAGCGATTAAGCCTGCGAAAACACGACGGACAATGGGGAATGCGACGGCCGCGAAGCCCTCAACATCACCACTAGCCATAGCGGAATTTTCGCGTAGTAATTCTTTTGCTTGATTTTCAAGCAAGCGAGCCATAGACTGCTTATGACGATCTGTATTTAGACCTTCAAGTAAGCCTGTCCTCTCCCACTTTGAGAGAAGAGCGTGTCCTTCGGCGCGCATATCTCGATTGACCATACCTTCGGTCAATCTTTCAATAATGCTAGACATTTTAAAATCACCTCCTTATAATGATTGTTTGCTTTATTATTATTTTATTCCAGCTAATCTTTTCATGCGATCCTGGAAGGGATCAGATGAAGGCGACTCTTGACGAGTAGCCCTTAATACAGTAGCCCGACGACCAATTGCCTCGCTCAGTGATTGTGGGCTTTTCTTTGTTGGAGCAGCCTCCACTGTGCTTTGAAGCGTTTCGTAGATCGTTCTTGCTTCTGTTACTGAACCGGCGCTGGAAATAGCTTCGACAATTCTTTCTTTTTGTCGCTCATTCAGGGAGGTATTTCTCAATACACGGTTCGTATAGAGCAAGCGAGCGTTGGAGAGATTTACATCTTGCAAATTCTCTTTTAGCTCTTTAAATGCTTGCTCATATTGATTGTTTTGCTCGTTGAGTTGTTTATTCTCAAAAACTAACTCTTCTTGAGCTTTCTTCAAAACTTCTAAATCTTCTGCCACATCTGTACTTCTACGATGTGCTAATTCTTTTTCGATGGCGTACTTCATATCTGCCGATGAGCGTCCTGCCCAACCGGTCAGATCGGCGCCCATATCGACTGTAAGCTTTTCCATAATGGAGTCAACTAAGGAGTCCATGTCAAGATCTTCGAGCGCGAGGGCCTCTTCGGCATCGACGGCGGCGGCTTCTTCTTGCGCTGGTGCGTCCACCGTGGCTGCAATTCCTTCAGCCTCTTCCAATTCCTCTTCTTCCTCTGCGAGAAGGGCGCTTAAAAAATTTTCGTCCAAATCGACGGATTCTTGCTCTTCCGCCTCAGACATTAAGCCTGAAATTGACTCTTGTAGCGCGCCTAAATCAATATCAAGCTCCACTTCTTCGCCACTCTTGGAAAAGTTCTTTAAATTCTTACCTTGGAGACCTCCGAAGTCATTGGTGGCGGCAAGAGGAATCTCTTCCTCTGAAATCTCTTCAGCTTCAGGGCCTTCTTCTGCTGAGGTGCCTTCGGCCGGGGGAACATCTGCTCCTGCAGCTGGGTCTTCTTCTGCGCCGCCTGCAGCTAACGGATCAAATCCGAGGTCTTCTTCTTGTTCAAGAAGCTGGTCGAGCGTTTCTCTAACTTCGTCAGAGTACTTCTCGATAACTCTGGTTTCAGCATTCTTTAGTGCTGCTTCGCGCAAGGCTTTTGCGTCTACAATAGCTTCATTGAGCAAATTGGACATAAATCATCTCCTAAACTGATAGTAGTTCAAAAATAAATAGTATTATTTAAGCGTAAAGTACATTATTCACTTCGTTTATTTAATAATCCAAAAAAAAGAAGATATCCCTCTTTTGAGGGGCACCTATAAAGAATAATTGAATAGAAATTCGAATTATACAATACCCCAGACTTTCTCAGCAAGATAAATAAAGGTAATTGATCCGTAGGGAGACTGAAGAACAACCGAAGTTTGGCCATCAATCCTATCGACGGCGGAGCCACCAGAACCACTTCTACTGATAGTGATTCCTTGGCCGGCAGCCAGCGGACCAGTATCCTTAACGGTGATAGTATCACCAACGCTACTAGCGGAACCAGTCGGAAGAGTGGCACTGCAGCCCTCAGCACCAGTAAAGTAGTTATAGCCCACCGAAAGCACTTCCGTCGAGCGTACGCTCGCGGTCACGCCCAAGGTCACCGCATTGCTGGTTGCAACCAATTGGTTGTTTGTGACTGAAAGACCAGCACCAGCAATATCAGTACAGAAAGAACCAACGTTTACGTTTTTAACCGTACCGTCGCGACCATCATTGAAGAAAAGGCCGTCGTTAGCGACAACCAAAGCGGTGTCGGCTGTGATACCAGAAAACTGAACTGTTCCAGCAAGCAGGGTGTTACCCGTAGATGCGATGGTTGCCTTACCATTGTTGATATCAAGGGTTGCGCCCTTAACAGCAGCGGAACTAGAGATGTCTCCTACCGCAACCACAACGCCGCTGGAGGGTGCAAGAATAATATCGGCACCCGAAGCGACGGTTAAATCAGTACCATCGCTGACAACGTATTCGCCTCCATCTGCAAACCGAATTTTCTTACTGGTATTCATCAGAAGTGTGCCGGCGGAACCATCAAATCTACCGATTTCTTGTGCGCTATTACCGTGAAAAATAATATCACCATCGTGATTTGAAGAACTCATAATACTATCACCACTACTTTGAATAACGTTAAGATTTGTGGCCAAGGTTGCCGTCCCAGAAACGCTAAGTGTGCTTCCAAGTGTGGTTGCTCCTGCAATCTCTAAAGTGCTGGAGCCTGATATTGCGCCGGCTGAACTCACGGTCATGACACCATTGTTGACATCAAGGGATGCTCCCTTGACGGCAGCGGAAGACGAAACGTTTCCTAGCGCATACAGTGCGCCGGCTGAACTCACGGTCATGACACCATTGTTGACATCAAGGGATGCGCCCTTAAGAGCAGCTGAAGACGAAATAATACCTGTTGAGGTAATCGTAGTGCCGGCAAGGAAAGAAGATCCCGAAATCACACCGCCGGCTGTAATGGTATCATCGATATCAAGACTGTCGGCCGAAACGGCCGCGGACGAAGAAATAGCGCCAGCTGCAACCACTGCGCCAGCCGCATCAACGGTAAGAGCGCCACCACTAATATCAAGAGTTAAGAACCGGCCGGCTCCTGAACCGGAAATCGAGCCAAGAGCTTCAATCGTGTCTTCCGTAATTAGAGACATATCGCCGACCATGGCGCCTGTTACAAATTTATATGACATATTTTAAAACCCTCCATTTTATAGTTTTTATGTTTGTCTATATGGGCGAACAGCTAAAATATACCAAGCTATCCATTCATAATTAGTTTAACGCCTATAGGTAACATCCTAATATATAAAATATTTATTGGAGCCGTTGCAATAAAGGGACACGGCGGCATAATTAGACTGCAAAACTACTGTATTTTGGCCATCGATTGTATCAGCTCCAGAGCCCGAAATTGTGATATTGTTGGCTTGTGCGTGACCATGTTCATCCTTAAACACAAACGTCTGGCCGTCTGTACACGTGCTAGCTGCAGCGAGCGTAAGCTTGATACCACCAGAACCAGATCCCACGCCAACATAATAATCAGAATTGCTTACTGCATAATTTGCTGTGGTGATCACTCTTTTGTGGACGAGACCACCACTTAAATATGTTGTGCCGCTAACCTCTAACTTCTGGCCCGGAGTTGTCGTTCCGATGCCGACATTCCCACTAGAACTAGCATGCAGGGCGACGGTGCTACCGTTATAGTTTACAACCGTAAGGCTACCAGTGCGGATGTGTCTGTCATCATCTGTATTTCCAAAGTAAGTTGATCCGGTGGAATCAATCTCTGTTACGTTCTCAACGTGATAATGACTGGCTGAGACTGTGCCAGAAACAACAAGAGTCCCCGTAAGGACTAAAGTATTTGCGGAGTAACCCCCATAGGCACCTGTGTAATACGTAAAGTTTAACGTGCCGGAAGTATTTCCCGCTCCTGTTAAAAATTGTACGGTACGATTTTCTCCGTAGGCGGATCCCGTCGTCTCTGTGCGATCTATATATGCCCAGCCAAAGTCTGCCATGGTTTAGCGGACTCCTGCTGAACCTGACCAACTCTTACCATAGTCTGTATCTGTTTGGCTAGCCGGAATTGATGTTAGGCCAGCAATGACATCTACGCTATCAGATCCCGTAAGATACAGCTCACTAACTTTAAGATAAAGAGGTCCGACTTGGTGAAGCGCGGGGTCTGTTCCGGACTTGTCTGGGACCTTGAAATAATTGTTCTTATCCTTAAGACCTCTTGCCGAGAAGCCGACGTCGCACGCAACATTGCTGCCGTGATTGATGATCATTATCCATTGTGTCACTGACGGGAACTGTATTTTGTAGGATTCTCCGCCCATACCATCTTTGCAGTTAATTCCGCCCGTTACAAACGGCTCACCACTAACTTGATATGCGGCGACCGAGTGTAGGCCGGGCCTTAAATTTCTATAATCAGCCATAGTATTAGTATTCTCCTATTTTGAAACTATTCAATATAAATAGTCATCTTTTTTTTCTATTTCTTCTTTCTTGTGCTTTAAGTCGTTTTCGTTCTTCTCGTTTCCTTAGTTGTTTGGCTCGATTTCTTTTTTCTTTTTTAGCTACTGACGGCTTTTTGTGATAACGGCGGTTTTTAACTTCCTCCACGATCTTCTCTTTTTTGGTTTTTTTAATAAATCTTCGAATCATTCTCTCATGATTGTTTTTACATTCTTTTGAAGTAACTTTAACATTTCCGCGTTTTTTTGTCATATAAGTGCCTACTTCATGGCATCCCACATTCTGGACGCCCCTCCCACTAATGAACTAATATCTACACCAGCATCGCCAGGGCTACCCAAATCAACACCACCTGCTTTCGGGGTCGATTGGGCCGGTGCGGCTTCGGTTCCCTCAAAAAGATTAACGCCATTATAGGCGTCGGCACCAATTGCAGCCATCAGCTTGCTGCGCTGAGCGCGCTTTCGCTCTTGAGACTCTCTAATCTTAGCTGTCGGTTCTGAAGAGCTATCCGGCTTAGACACCGGTGGCGCACTTTCGGAAATCAAATTCCCCTGCAATCCTACAGCTACCTCAGAAACAATATTTGACAAAAGACCTTCTTCAAGAAGAACTTCGTGGATGCATTCTTTTACTAAAGGCTTGATAAGCTGCTTTAAATCTGCTTTTTTCACTTATCACCCCTTAATAATTCCTGCCAACCTCTTCCATGAGTCGAACCTTTCGTTCACCATCTTATCATTCGCGCTGTTCTTGGCATTCTCTTCCATGCCAGAGCGGCCGCGGACTCGGCCGCGGGCCTTGGAACCTCTCGCTTTGGCGCGAGCTAACGCGGCAGGATCATCCTCTTCGCCTGCTGGCTCTTCGGGGTACGTGCTGGTTCCGCCGAGGCCAGAGTCAGGAGGTGCCACATCACCGCCGGCAGCAGCGCCACCGACTGGCGGAGGTGGCTCACCACCCTCTTCTGGACGAAGCGGAACATCGGTTGGATCGTGCGCGCCACCTTCACCTTCAGCGCCTCCGGCGCCCTCAGTGGTCTGAATGGCGGTGGTCAATAGACCGATATTGGGATCACTAGCCTTGTTCTTTTGTAGCCAAGCTAGCTGAGCTTTAGCCAATTCTAAAGCGTCGGGCTTAAGAATGCCGGCTTTGGCATCCGCGTAGTTGTCGCCATCTCTGGTGACAACATTGTTACCGCTAACATCTGTGATTTCTGGCTTGCCGGCTGCAACCCACTTGGCTGCAGCAGTCTGAAACTCTTCCTCTTCCTCGCCAGCAGCGCCGGCGCGCAAGGCCTGACTAGACTGCGGGTCAACTCGAATCTTGTTTTGTCTAAGCATATCGACAAGAGCCTTCTTTACAACTTCCTTCTGCTGGGGATCTTCCATCTGCTCCAAAGCCGCTAGCGTGTTGACCAACGAAATGGTCTCGCGCTTAGCTTCTTCAAGAACATTAAAGCCGGCTGCACTAAGGTCTTTTCTCAGGCCTTTCATGAGGCCGCTCATATCCTTGCCCTTAACTCCGGCAGATGCGAACTGAGACTGAAGGCCTTTGCCGTCTTCCGGGTTGCGCTGGACGTAAATATCACCCTTGCCAGCGGCCGCTTCTGGATCGCCACCTGCCGGATCCTTCTCCAGCTTCTGAGGCTCTGAGTTATATTCAGCAGCGTCAAGAGGGGTCATCATCTTGGCTGCAGTCTTAAGCCCGCCTTCGCGAGAGTGGCCGGCCAAGCGCTTACCAACGAGGCCAACGACTGCTCCAATTCCCGCTACGGGAAGAGCAAACCCGGCCAAGCTCTTTAAGAAGCCCGGGCCAAGCCAACTCATTAATGTGGCGGTGCTGCCGGCTTTTCTATATAATCTGCCTATATCTTGCATTCCGCCAATGTCGCCGATACCGGTGCTTTTTGCGCCTTGTGGAAGTAGATCCGAAGTTCCGAGATCAGGCTCCACGTCCGGAACTTCGGGCTCTGGGTCCGGAACTTCGGGCTCCGGTACGATTTCGGGCTTGGGCTTCGGGCCTGGTCCACCGCCGCCTTTGGCCGGCTTATCAATGCCAAGCATCTTGGCAATTGTGTTTTCTTTGCCAGTAAGATGATCTTTGCCTTTTTTTCCTATTTCCTTCTCAAGTCCTTTTTGAACGCGGTCCATCCAACGTGCTTGACGCGGCTTCAGTTCGCCACCGCCTTTGACGATATCATATAATTTCTTAAAGCGGTTGAAGTTTGTAAATGCGCGTTCGCTAAGTATCTCGTCTAAATCTTCATCCAGTTGTGTGATACCAGCTTCAACTTCGTCATCATCTTCTTTAAGATAACGATAAGAATAGGAAAGATCTTTGTTCAACTTACCAAGATAAGACTTGACCTTATCAATAAGTTCGTTAGCGGTGTCTGTTTGAACTAAGCCCGCCTTGTGGCCTGAGTCTAGCGCTTGACGAAGCATGACGAGGCCGGCAGTGATGCCTTCAAACTCTTCTTGCTTTTCGTTGTTGGGGTAATCACCAAAGCCGGGGGACTGCTTAATTTGAGCAAAAAGCTCTTTGAATTCTTTTGTGGCGGCTTTATCAGCAAGATCTTGAAGTTCGCCTTCCTCTGTCGTACTGCCCGAGGCTCCTCCAATCCTAATCTTCGAAAGCATGTGTTTGGCTTTCTCCCACATACCCTCATCAATAGTCATTGGGTCTTCGACCTTAACTCCTCCATATTCCTCAAAAATAGCAATAATTTGCTTGCTTTCGAGATCTGACCTGGATTCTACCAAGGCTGTATGTACAGCGCGCATGCGCCTCTCAAATAATTTCTTCTCTACTGTCTCTGCAATAAGGGCTGCTGCTTGTTCCCGATTTAAAACCATTCGTCTCATTTTGTGAAATCTCCAATTATATCATTAAGTAGTCGGTTAATTTTGTCTGATCTATTAAAAATGTTAGGATTTTGTAATTCTTTTGCTTCCTTCATCATAAAGGCGCCGGGGGTTGATGGCTCTGAAACGAAATCAAAACAGATTAATTGAAAATCATCTTCGACCATGGTGGCCCCTTGATTTTCGCTGACTGACCCCATCCCTCTTGAAGAGATACCTAACTTTACTCCGGACTCTACTAGAGAACGAAGAATATTTCCAGAAGGAGTGTTGAGCACTTGTACCTTGCCCATCACGTCACTTCCACTCCACCACACATCTGTTACCATATGCGAAGCGTTCTTTAAATTAATAACTGAGTCCTCGGGATGATCAAGTTCTCCGAGTGCTCTTCTTTCTTTAACAAGCTTTTGGTAGTTTTTAACCTCTCTCATTAAAACATTGTGGGGGTACACTCGACCATTTCCGTTTTGTGTGTCAGATTTTTGCATGATGCCAGACAAGATCATGCCGCCCTCTGACACAAAACGTTTTTCGGCCTCTGTCAGCAAATCCTGACAAACGCCTCCTTCGCAAAGTTCATAATATTCTCTTAAAAGTACTTTACCCACAGCTAAGAACCCTTACAACAATGTCTTACTGGTTGCAGCATCCACTTATTTGTCCAAATATTTGTGTTCATGTTTAACTCCATTGTCCCCGAATATCATGTTGAAAACGTATGAGGTTCCAGATGACAACCATCCTAAAATAAAAAAATTGGTAACCGTTACGTCAAAATTAAATAGTTCTGTAAATGGAGAAAGTAACATTAAAAACCACCCCACATGAAAACCGACGCACATGGGACACCCGAACAATTTTCCGAGGCGCCCTTTCGCCGGTCTGAATCTATTAAATATTGCACCGTATACGAGGATTTGAGTAAGCCCGTATGCAGTCAAAATAAATGCTAATAAGTCCAATATAACTCCGTTTAAATAGTATATAAGTAATTCATAGAATAAGGATCTCGAATGTATCCTTTCCGAATAGAACCCTGAGTCGCCTTCTGCGGGACATCCCCAAGCTCTGTAGAGTCTGCATTATCGGGATGAACCAGTTCATCGTCCTGATATGAGATGATAGCTTCAGTGTTCTCAAAGTAAGGACGTTCTTCGTCGATAAAATTAGATATGTTGATGAGTGCTAGCTTTGGGCCACTGATGTCGGGATTCGATGCTTCTTGGATGGTTCCCTCCAGGGAGCCATAAAAAGAGCCGGCCTGCACCGATTCGGGAGTTATAATTCCCTTCTTTCGGAGAGTAGTCATAAGTCTATTTTGGGCGCCATAGACCATATCACTCATTGTTTCTTTTGGAAATGCTATAACTTTTTTATTTGTCGGGGACAATACAATATCAATGTCCCCGTGGTCAAAAATCATAATATCCCCACTTAAAGTTTTTCGAGCATCAAGCTCTAGCTTAACCTTTTTTTGGTTTGCCTTCTTTCCAATTTTTATTACTACTGCCATTATCCATTGATTTCCTTAACTAATGATTGTGTCTTTAAAACAACCATTAACAATTTTTCGTCCAGAGCGTCAGCTTTAAAACTTTCGAGCTTCTCGATAATTTGGTCTGCTTTTGCTCTCATATCAACATCTTCTACAAAGATGGCTTTCTCTTTGGCTTTTGAAAGCTTTCTCTTTAATCTTGCAATTTCTTCATTTAAAAATACTTTAAGCTCTAAAGCATTATCCATAAAAGATGATATATAATACGCCAATAACTGTCGCTGTTCATTCAAAAGTTCATCGTTATACTTTTCATTAAATTTGTTAACAAACGTTTCTATTAACACGTTATCAAGTGGTTCCGAGCGATCAGCGGACAATTCTCGGTGCGCGCTCATGTCTCTTAAAAGTACATTTTCGAGTAAAACACGATCTTTGGGATTGATGTTTTGCGAAAAGATCTGGTAAATGGTAGCTAGTGATTTATAATTTGGTACAAAATTGTTGAATACTGTGGGCTCTATTTCTTTGTTTATATCATCGATGAGTCTCGTTTGCGACGAGAACAGCTTGTTGGGATCTATAAGCTCCTTTTGGCGGTATACCTCCTGCAAAATTCTGGCGCAGTATCTCTGATCAAGATTTTGGTTTTCATATAATGCGCGATAGCATTCTAAATCTTTTCGAAGAATGCTTTTGGAATCGAAATGCTTTTTAATTAACTTTACAATAATATCTTTTCTCAGAGAATCTTTTTGTAAAATTGCAGAGGTACCTTCTCGGACTAGGGCCTCATAAACAAAAGCAGTATTGCGTTTTTTGTTGTGTCTAATTTTCATCTGTTTGCTCCGTCAACAATTTATCTTTATTTTCCAATCCATTAATTAAACTACTAATAGATTCATTTATTCGGAATAAGTTATCTTCCTCAAGAACCTCTCCTATTCTATAAATAGGCTCTTGTTCTTCGTAAATACCTCTAGCAAAACTAGTTGTGCTGGGTATCGATGCTACTTCTCCTCCGATATCATAGGCCCTAGGGGCGCGCCCACGTTTTTCTATGTTTACTTTCGCCAATTGACTTTTGTGAAAGCCGGCGCGTTTTCTGCCGTCACGCTTCGCAGGAATATAAACTTTGCCCTTTGATTTATCGTCCGGATCTATGCGCGGAGACGGACGCGAGCCGGGAGGGGCCGCGAGTAATGCTGATTCTTCTCCACCACCTTCGGCGCCTGCAGGTTCTGGGGGTGCTCCAGCTTCGCCGGCCGGCATCTCTTCTGGGCCGCCGGGGAGTGGGGGCTCGCCGCCTCCAAGATCTGACGGTGGGCCTCCGCCAACTGCGCCGGCGGTTTCTGCTGTGGCCGCCTCTTCAGCAACCTGTTGCAGCGCTGCATCGTGCTTACGATCATAATACATTTCATATTGATTGCGAATAAACTGTTCGTGGGAAAGACCAAAAATATTGGAAGCCACCCATCTACGAGAAAAATAACCTTCGGTTGCGGAAGCGGCGATATCAAACTTTGCTTTCCAGTGCTCGATTTCTTGAAGCTCTGCAATTTTAGAGGGGTTGTTTAATGATAGTTTGAACCCAATTAGGTCGTCGCCCCTGAAGCCGAGAGTATAAAGATGGATAATGCCAATCTTTTCTAATTCGTGTATGATAACTCTCTGCAATCTCTGAATTGTCCTCGCAAATCGAATATCCTTTTGGGCCAACGTTGTCTTATCTTCGGCTGCTCCTTCCCCCATAGCCAAATAAGCTTGCGGAATTTTAAGTGCTGAAAATAATTTATCTCGCAGGTACTTAACATCATCAATTGCTGTGGTGTTGCTGCCGCCGGCAAGGTTGGTGATATCGGTAGCAGATCCCGGGCGAACCGGAATGAAATAATCTTCTTCAATCGACATTGGATTGTATCGCAAATCGACGCGGCCGGATTTAGCATCGACAACAGAGTGCCTCTTAAGTTGAGTAACAATCTTTTCCATGTATTGCTCCACATCCTGTGGCGGAATTGAGCCAACATCAATCTTAAACAGTCGTCTCTCTGAAGAACGAATAACTCTATATGCCATCATCGCGTCTTCAACAAGAGTTAGCTGTCTAAATATGCGTCGTGCGGGATCTAAAATAGAAGTTCCATACGGGGCGTGCTTGTCGTTGCCCAATACTCGGAAGTGTGCTACTTGCCAATTCTCGAAGGTCATTCCGGCCGAGTTCCACTGGTATTGTACATAATTCGGGTTTGTGGAATCTTGCCCTTCTAATCTTTCGATATCAGATATTGGAAGAGCAATAACAGACTGAACTCCAAAATTATCATCGATATCCAAGTATAGAAAAAAGTCGCCATACTTTGACATGGTTCGTGCCCAACCAAATAAATTATAATTTAAATTTAAAACATTATCATATAGGTTTTCTAAGACCGCTTTAATTTCCTCATTCGGACATTTAACACCCAGCATGGGGCGCAATTCTGAATAGGTGGTCATCTCATCAGCATAAATGTCCAAAGAAGAAGCAATCTCTGGCATATACTCCATTTGGTCAAAGTCAACATATCTTTCGGTGCGCCTTTGGTTTTGAATGGCAGCTGCTGAAATTACATCGAGCGGATTATATAAAGACTTTTTAAATTGCTGTCCGGAGGCAGACTTAAATCTAGCTGAAAACTTATCTAAATGTTGTCTTCTAATCTTGCGGCCGCTTTGAGAGCGATAATTCACTATTGGGCCAGAGAAAAGGCGCGTCAGTGCTCTAAACAAAGTCGACTGCGTGTTTCTCGGGTTTCTCGTTGAATGTGTTTTCTTAATTGGTGGCATTTATTTTCTCACTTTATAATCCATTTAAATTGATTATACATTTCTTCTGCTTCAGACATTTTATCAAATATATCATTTTGTTTGTAGCCTTGTTGGCCTTTAATTTGTGTATTCATGGTAGTTTTTGTAGTATAGATTGCACCAAGAAACGCTTTTTTATAATTCAGCTCCCTTGAACTATTCTGTATTGCAGTATCCCTCACCCAACATGCAATCGCTAATGCCATAATTAAATCATCATGATAGCTTTTCATTGCTTGGGGCTTGCCGTTCCTCCAAATAAAAGTTTTCATCTCGTTGATTGTTCGAGATGAATATATTGTAATTAGTTTGTTTCTTACAAACTCTTCCAACTTGGCTACGATAAGTGGTCTAGTCTTCATTGTAGTTGTAAAGCCGGGGACTGCAGAATTTGATATTTCCGCTCTATGCTGCTCGACATACTCGTGTGTTGACTTAATAGAGTGGTATAAATTTGGATATCCATAATCAATTAACTTATCGAGTACCGAATACCCAATATTATTGTTTTCCACCACCAGCATACAGTCACCATATTCTCGGCCAACTTGATTAAGCATTCCCGCGTACATGTCTATGGTTGGCTTTCCTTGATATTCTCCGATGCATTCCAAAGTTTCAAGCTTAATAATATGAAAAGTTGAATAATCGGCCCCATCGCCCCTCGCAACGTCAGCGACCATTAAATAATTGTATGATGCATCAAATTCTTCCCAAATCCAAAAGTTTCTATCAAAGCCTGTTCGATACTTTGGCTCTTTAGTCGTGGATAGCAACCACTCCATGCATTCTGGATCAATAACAGTTTCGCCAGATGTGTTGAAATTGCACTGTAATTCTTGAGCAATCTGGCGCTTTGACATATTCCTGGTTTCTTTCTTATACCACTCTTCGTTTCTTTCTGGGTGTACATCCCACGATAGTGTGGTCAAATGAAAATTGTTTATTCCCACTTCGGAATCCATACATGTTTTATGGAACCAATTTCCCACTCCATTTGGGGTGGATAATGCAATACAGCGACCACCAGTGGACAACGTGGGATACAGGCCGGTCCACAGTTCTTCTAAATTTTCAATATGGGCGGCCTCATCTAAAACCAACAATGACAACGCTTCGGAACGTCCTGCGTCTCCAGATGTTGAAGCTGCTTTGATGGAAGAACCATTAGAAAGTTCGAACGAGGTCCTGTTGTCAACACTTATATTAGCAACCTTTAACCATTCTGGAAGATTGCGCATAATACTTTTCACTTTCTTGACTAGGTTTCCGGCTGTGGCAAATTTTGTGGCCATTACTAGGATGGCCTTATCTCTGTGGAACAACATCATCCACACAATATAGCCGGCCGTGATGGTCGAGATTCCCAACTGGCGAGCTTTAAGAATCACATTAAAACGATAATCATTAAAGTCTTTCAACAGCGTATCTTGAAAATCATACGTATCAAAAAGAATCAGCCCGTGCATCGGGTGTGATATACGAGCATATGTATTAAGAAAGTAAGACGGATCTTTACCACATTTTAATATTTCTTTTATTTGTGTCTTTTTGTCTAATTGGAAACTCATACATCTTTCAGGTGTGCTATAATCTCGGCGCGGGCCTTGGCGCTGCTGAAAGAGCCCGGGCTGTCCACGTGTAGGTGTGTTTCTATTCCTGCGCGATCTGCCAAGTCTAACAGTTCTTTATCTGGCATGCCCTCCAACCCTTCTGGATCGAGAACATCGTACATTTCTGTTTCGGGATCTCCCATGTCATGCCAGCGATCTTCATCATCTCTGTTGCCTGGGGGCCCCGCCATTGAATGGGTTCCATATGAGGTATATGCACCCTCGTCCAATACCTCGCGGATTAACTCCATCAACCCTTCAAGTTGCAGATCTTCGCGGATACCGATTAGCTGACCGCGCTTGTCGCGTAGATCAAACTCTTCGCCGCCGTATTCAGTAGGGGGGCCCGGCTCATCATCTGATGGGCGCTCAAGTTCTACACCGGGAATCTTTTCAAATACTGCCTGAAAAAGCTCAGCCACCGCTTCAGGTTCCATGCCCTGGATTAAGGCAGCTAGTTGGTCCTCAATGTCCGGTTCAGGCTCAGGATCACCGGGGGGTTTTTCCATGACCCAGGTTTCATCACCGCTGGTGGGTGCAGCCGGGAGAGAAGGAGGATCGGGAATTTCACGGTCCTTGTCATCAAGCCACTCCGGGCGCGGACCTTTTTTCTTTATCCACGCTAGAAATTCTTCATATTTGGTATCGTCCATCTCTGTAAGAACAATGCCCTCTTCTTTGGCATATTCTTCTACAACCAAACGATAAAGTTCGCTGCGAGATACTTTCATCTCTATTTCTTCCTTGTATCGTTATCCGGGCGCTGGCCACCCTTTCCATTCCAGCCACCCTGACCAACAAATTGCTTCCAATTGCTCTCGGGCGGTGCTTTGGATCCGGTACCATTGTTCATTTCTTCGCCTAGGCCACCGACTTTATAGTGCATTTTCGCTAAAACCCACGAGCGAACTCTAGAAGAGTTCTCAACTCGGACATCGATCTCCCCTTCTGCGGTCAACGATACCGAATTACCAGTTAACTTCTTATATTCCTTTTTCAAAAAGGATGCAATATCGGCAACGCGTTGCTCCACATCACCTTCAAATCCAGATGCATAAACTTCTTTAAGTTGAACTTCTGAATGATAGGTGAGGCACATCATGTTACCATAGAACCTAACTCCGAATCCATCCATCACTCTTTTATCTAAAATCGGATCACCCTCTTCTCTTTGCAATCCCGCATTAAGCTGCTCACCATCATCGGTTGTAGCACCATCATATGCGTTAGCTGCGGCTTGTGATAATCCTTGTACAATTTCGTAGACTGTTGCCATTATTTCTTATCCCCTTTTTCTGGTCTCCATAAATTTTTCCAACTTTCAGAATCCTCTTTTCTGTCTTCAATGTTTTTCATGTAGCAATTATAACAACAATCAAACTTGATGAAGCATACATCATCCAGAGATTTCTTTGGAAAATTTCCGCAGACCGAACAAGATGCTAAAGATTCTCTATTAAGTAGTTTTTTGGCAACCTTTATACCATTAATATCAATTTTCTCTTTCCACTCATCATTGCGAGAAGACTTTAAATACATTTGATGCATCTGATTCAGATATTTTTTTTCTTTTTCGCTGTCCCAATTTGATATCGGATTCTGAACAGTGTCTTCTCCATACTTCTCGGAGATTGCTTTTTCAATAGCAACAATTTTATTTAAATCTTTATCTTTCATTGAATGCTTTATAGGCCCCATACGTACCGGCAGTCCCAACTATAAGACCACCAGCAAACCATAGCCACTTATTGCGCGGCGACGTTTTTTTTAACGATTTAACCAGTGCTTGTATTTCTTTATCCTTTTGCATTATAAACAAATCATATTCATTTGTTAAGGCCTTATGTTCAATTTCGAGTGATTTTAATTCATATCGATGAATCTCGGCTTGTTTACTCAATTCATACTGCACAACATTGTCGCACGCATGTTGAAACCGGTCATAACCCGATAGAACTTCTCCAATTGCTTGTTTGTTAAAAAGAACCCCCTCAAAGGGGGCACACTGATTTTGTCCTAAAATTGTAAATTGAGCCTCTTCCGCATGCGCAGGAGAAGATGTCATCAACAATATACTAAGGAGCCACATAATCAATTCCGAGAGTTAACTCTATATCTTTAATTAGTCCCTCTTTATCTTCACTGAATTTTCTTGTGTATTCTTTAGTTTTTTTAGAACGTTCTTTTTCTAGTTCAGCTAAAGTTCTTTCATAGTCTTCTTCGATGTTCGCCATTGATTCTAAGAAACTTTCCATTAGCAATTGCTTCTCTTCAATCTCTTTCTTATGGATCTCTTTAAGGCCTTGTATCTGAGCCTCATTAGATTCCACCATAGTTGTGTAGGCTGACTCCATCAGGTGATAATCATATCGTGTCTTCAATACGATAATGGCCGCTAATAATGCTATGGCGATTATTTTCCAATGCTTAAGGGCGAATTCTAAGACTTTCTGCTTAAGCATTGTTCCCCCGCAATCTAGCGATGCCATCGATAATCGTTTGGCCCCCAATATAGATTGCTGAAATAATTACCCAATCCTCGCTCGTAACGTGACCAGCGAAAGTTAACCCTGTCGCCGTGGCCCATACCATAAGTTTACGCGATGTTAGTTTTGATAACCATGTGTCAATAAATGCTTTTGTTTGTGCCATCATTTGTCACCTCTCTTTTAAAATGTTTTTTATCTCTTCTCTGACAACTTCCTCAACTGAATATAATTTCTTTTTGCCTTTTTGGCCATTTGCATTCTTTTTGTAAACGCACTTTCCAACTCTCATGTAAGGCATATCTTGTTATTCCGAAGCTGGAGACACATCGGGTATCGATGTGGCTGGCGCGCCTCCCTCTTCCTCCCCAGTAAAAGAAACAGCCACTTCTTTAAGTTTTGGAAGCAATTCCACTAATTCTAAAATTTGCGGTAAAAGTTGTATTATCTTGGCCATACTTTCGTTCAACTGTTGTGGTTCTCCCGAAAGTTCTTTCTCTATTCCTTCGTTGCTCTTTTCTGCTTTCGATTCGAAATCTTCTATCAATACTTCGATCTCTTCCTTGATGATCTGCTTAAGTTGGGATTTAGTGATTTTCATCTATAGTCTCCTCGATTATATCCGCGCCACTTCGGGCCTCCAAGGCGATTCGATTTGGCGCCGGTAGCTACCCACGCGTCTAACTCTTCTCCCATATCCAACACAGCGTCTCGACTTTTATCTTTGGCGTGGAATGTGTTCAACGTAATTTCAGTATCTCTGTCTCTAACCCGGATAAAGGGGGCTGAGACTCCATCTGGATTATCATGTACGATATCCATTAATTCCTGATAGTTCTTTTGTACACCTGATGGATGCAGCATCCCCCTTACTTGAACATCTAGTCCAGTGTCGTTTTGTGCTTCTTTAGCTAACTCGTCTGCAAGCTCATACGCATCTGCCGTCTGGTATTCGCCGTCACCGACATCGTCGGATTCTAGATCGTGAAAAGGGGCTTCCTTAATAACATCTGTCTTCTCGTCCATAAAGTAACGAGGATCGATAAATTTCTTGTTTTTTCTTATAGCCATTGTAATTCTCCTTAAATTTAAATAATCGTCTATCGCAATTCTCGATTGAGCCATTGGGCGTTAACGCCGGGCCTAAGTTGATCTGCGGTGGGTTGGCTCGGTCGCGACTTGCCCCCCTTGGATCTCATTTCGTCGGCAACGGGCCCATACCATGTATTAAGGTAGGCGGCTGCTTGCTCTTCTCCTAGGCTGCCAGCGAACATCGGGGCCCAGATTTCTTTCCCGGTCTGACGATCGATCACTCCCAACTTAACGCCCCAGAATAATACGTACATCAACAATTCCCCTATGGGCTTGTTTGTTGGCATTCCTACTGTTGCGATCTTATCGCGCCAGGATGGAGCCGTGGCTTCGTCGCTAGTGTCTTCACCTGTTCCTACTTGGTAGGCCGATTCGCTTGTTAAACTTGCCTCGACTTCATCCTCATCTCTATATGTCGTCTCGTGTAAAAAATACCGAGGGTCAATTCTTTTCTTGTTTTTTCTTATAGCCATTATAATATTCCTTTTAAAATTCTATCTCAACATTATCATCATCGATTTCTGACTCTTCGGCTGTTCTTTCTTTTTGCCATTCTTTAGTATACAACTCAACATTCTCGTTGAGATAGTGTTCAAAAATCTCTTTTGATGCATCATCCGGAAGACTGTTGTACAATCCGGAGAACAAAGTCACCACTTCCTTTACTTTGTCGACTGCCCATTGTTCAGTCCGTTCATCCTCTGCTAAATGAACTCGCCAATTTTCAAATAGTCTCTTCATGTTGTTAATCCATTCCTATTAGTTGTTTAATATATAGAGTCGCCATATTAAAACCACCATCGGAGCTTACATCGTCCAAAATACTTTTAATTTTCATAATTTGGTCATTTGTAAATGTCGGATCGGCCTCGTGTCCCAATTGTTTTAATAAGTTTTGAAATTTATCCACATCTTGATCTGCTGCAGCATATACTACTTTATTCACCAAACCTAATTTAGCAAAATCAATTTCATTTAGAGCAAATTCAAGCTCTTCCCTAATAATCTGTTTAAGTTGTAGTTTTGTAATCTTCATGTTGCTAATCCATTCATACTTAGTATTTTATTTAGGTTGCGGCACGTCTTGTCCGCGTTCTTGGGTATCATTATTTTGAATATAATACGTTTGCTTTTCGTCATCCCATCGTGCACGATTTGGCCAACCTAAATCGTTAGCGATAGCGTCGGCTTTTTTTCTCCAAGCTTTTTTGTCAACTTCTCGTGCATCGTGTGCTTTCTGTTTTTTGCTTGTTCCTTCG
>Ga0098047_10000038_pt1 | contig 49925 bp, 38 predicted proteins | sample 12_taG_FD_92585 | JGI IMG/M metagenome (GOLD analysis project Ga0098047, IMG submission 92585) | Marine viral communities from the Subarctic Pacific Ocean - 12_ETSP_OMZ_AT15267 metaG | ecosystem: Environmental > Aquatic > Marine > Oceanic | place: Subarctic Pacific Ocean | collected 2015-01-16 | reverse complement strand
TCTGGCGGACATGGTATAAAGAGTATCGTGAATATCATTCTCATATACATTCAAAAAGGCTGTGTTGACCATCTCCACAAAAGCGGATACGCTCATGTTCTCGTCGTTGGCTAATATAATAGGGCCAGCGGAGAAACTTGCCCGGCCGGGCTCTGTTACATCGATATACCAATGAAATCCCATAATCTTTTATTAGTCTACCGGCCCGCCGACAGCGCCGCCGGTTTCGTTGCCGCCGAAGCCCCAACCTGTCTTGAAAATAAGATTTACGCGGTCGAGTTTGGGGGAACCGTAGTCTGAACCCTCAGCCATGGTGATCCAGTCTTCTTCACTGATCGCCGTAGGAGCAACCACAAAATATCCACGTTGAACCGGCTTCTCAGTGGTGTCCTCATTGAGCGCAGTATACGCGATGAGCCCGGAGTTGACGTAGCTAACAGCTCCGGGGCCGGGAGTCGTTGGTTCGTAGAACCCCAAAGCGTTTCCTACTGCTCTCCCATATCCGGCGTATCCAGCAGTGTAGACCTGTAGATCATCATAATTGTATTGGTTTCCAAATACCACGCGCACCTGTTTGATATCATATTGATACCGTACTCCATATCTCACTTGGGAATCGATATATTGGAGAGGGCCCGGGTCTGTAAACTTGGGGGATAGGTAGATAGTTTGAACAATATTCGGTAAGATATTACCGGCGCTGTCCACGACCCTCTTGTCTATCTTATACAATACGGTTTCAGAAAAGGCGCCCTGGTTCATTAGAACGTTCTCAAAATTTCGCATAGGAGGCCGGATATCTCCGGTCTGTATCTTATCATAAAAATCTCCTACCGCGCTCGGATCCGGGTTGGGAGGATCTAGGTCATTGGAATAATCACGGATTAACACAACGTTGTCACGTTCCCACTTTCCGTCCTGTATACCTATTCCGGCGTCGACGGAAAATCCATCATTGGACCATTGGATCATATTAGAACCGTTATTAGCGATTCGTTCTGCTAGGAATAAAGCGTTTCTCTCAAATCCATCATAGTCCGGGTTGACCCAACCCATTTTCCCAACCCCGGCATCACGGTGAGAAAGATCAAAAGAAATCGATGCGGTCATTAGTGTCTGTGTCCGTGTCGGAGCGCGCTCAAATACATGAAATAGAGAGCCTATTGTCTCTCCGCCGAAGAGTGCAGTGTAGGTGTGTGAGAGGTTACCTTCCCCGGGGGTACCGGGGGTGAGGACAATATCTTGGCCCGTGGATGTGTAATGTCCCTGTTCAAGAAATCTGATGAGATACAACTGCAGAATATCGATAAAGCTTGCTGCATCAAAGTTCTCGACACCAAACAAACTACCAAAAAAAGAGCCTTGCGCGAGGGGAAGCCCTTGTCCATCACCGACGCCCTGAGCGACGGCACGATATTCATCGTTCCCTACTGTTACTATATTATAAAAAGGCAAAAACGAAAGGCCAGAGGTACCCTCCGACTGAGGTCGGCTCGTCCGATAGATGGCGTCGATATCGCTGTGTAGCACGGCCACGTTCTTCTGGTACATATTATAATATCCGGCGAGTTTGGCATATCCAGATTCACTATTCTTGATAGTTTGCAAAGAGCTGACATATGCTTGATAATAGGATTTACTAGTGGTCTCGGTATAGCCGCCGGCGTCGTGGTCGTGAACAAACCAATCGTTGAGTTGGACCTCTGAAATGTACTGGGTGTATAACGTAAGGGCCTGATAATAATCTGGGCTGTATGCCTGGGATCCCGTATTCCGGAGTTCAGTTTCAAAAATATAAAAATTAGGAAGAACTGGTTCTGGCACTTTCCTGGTGACCTGTTCATAAGCAGGCATTGTATCTAGATAAAAGTTGTACACCGATTCGATGGTGATTTCTAGGCCGCCGGTGAGTCTCTGGTCTATATCCTCTGATGGTTTGAGATAGACAAAGGTATGATCAACAAATGAGCCGCCCGGGCCTTGTCGATTAAAAACGCCAGGGATCGGGACGCCGGAGTACCAGGGCATGCCGGTCTCTAAGAAATTAGAGTAATAAGGGTCACCCTGATTTACTCCAGGATCCTGTACCCACTTCCGTAACATATCCTCAGTTCCAGCGACGTTCGCGGCGTTCCAAGCTGAGTTGTCGGGTACCAACAAATAATCCACCACTTCCTTTCGCCGGCCCGACGATTCGGCTCCGAAGAACGTCGGAACCCCGGCCGTCGCGATGATCGGAGTAGCTTCATTTGTCCGGGAGAAGTTCACTGGCGATGCCTGGGCGGCGTCGATGCTATTGGCCGCTATATAGGCTGCTTGTATTCCTCTAAATCTGTCAACTGTCGACCAGTCCGTACGAAGAAAATAGTTTCCAACCCACATGCTCGGTGTTCGGCTGATCGGGCCTAATTGGTTAAATGAGCCTGCATTAATAAGTAACAGGGATTCACGTGTTGTGGGACTTTGGGCCATCTTAGGTAGGATTCTCCTCTGTACTAACTATTCCTTTGTCAGAAATTTGGCCAGCAGTCATTGTAACGGCAACCTAATAAGAAACGGTCTAACATTGGAAAGAGGTGTATTAATATTGACAGCTGCCTGTGTAGCGGCAGAATCTAGGTTCTGCACGATCGTAGTATAGTAAAAATCATATGGCATAAAAATTCGAGTGATGGCCGCAGACGACGCATCTCCCAAAATGAAAAGATTATCATATTCTCCTAATTCCAAAATATTGCCTCCACTGGTCACATCGGGGGTATCTTGGGTACGACATAGTAAGCGGGCACCTTGCGAGTTCGCCTGATTGTACATATCCTCTGTCAGTATACGCCATATAGGAGCACCTATTAAGGCATCACCACGAGAATTTGTTTCAAAGCCTTGAAAATATTGTACTTCTTTGATCGAGTTGAAGCTTATGGCTATTGTGGCTGTATTGTTCTCTAGAAGTAGAAGTGGGTTGTTCGACAGAGCCTTGGCCGCTAAAGAGCCCGCGATGCCATTTGTGTAGTGTTCAGGGGGGAGCTGTGAGAATCCCCCTAGTTGGGAGTTTATCATGGTCATCACAAGTCCCGAGTGGCGGATACTCACTGTAGAATCGTTGGCTTCCTCATGGGAATAGAGAATGTTTTGTTCTGTAGAGCCGGATGTAGCGGCTAATTGTGACGCGTCGTCTTGGACAAATGCTGAACCACTCGATAAATAATCAGTGCTCGAGACTAAACTAAGGGCAGCCGCTTGGGCAGCGGTCGGCGTGGGGAAGTCTCTAATACTTTGGATGTCTAAGACCAGCGGCCGCACGGTTAAACCTCCCATTGATAGCAGTTCGTCTATACTCGCGCCAGATGGGCTGTTCGCGGGAGTAGAAGTGTGGAATGAAAGTTTTGGCGTTTGCGGGCGCGCCCGGGCCGCAAAAAGATCGATAGTGTTGTTGAGGCCGATGGCCATGGTCGTAGTGTTTATAATATTCGTAGGAGTACGAATTCGTGCGGGAGTAAGATAACCGGATGGGTTCGTACCTTCCGGTGATATATTATATTTTCCTATCTCGTTATTCATACGAACAGAGTAATTCGTGTAGCTAAAGCCTGTGAGAGTTGGAGAGTTGTGCACCAGTTCATCATCAAGAAAATCAAACCCAGTAGCCGGGTCAAAGCGGTGGTCGTATAAAGACGGAAAAACATTTAGTAATGAAATGCGCTTCGCTGCGGCGGATGTAGTGCTTATCCCAGATTGTACACTGAAGGTATTATTGTTTGCTCCAATGGTCGGAGGGTTGACAGCTTTGTCGAGCAATGTGTAGAAGTTGCGTACAAGCTCGCTTACTTCATACATGCTCTCTAAATCTCCATTTCGTGGATTGCACATGGCCAGTAAATTTTTACGCCACGTCACCATACTGTAGTCCTGGAATGCGGCCGATCCAAAAATAAACATAACTGCAGCAAGGTATGTATCTATTAAGTTTGGCCAACTTGTATCTTCTTGGAGAAACTGACTCTGGGATCTGATACTGTTAGAAGCGTCTGTGTTTAGTGCGCCATGTTGTCCATAAAAGTTTTGAGAGATCCAGCCGTCATAAGCGGTAAGAGATGTTTTGAGTATCCCAAGGACATGATTCGCGGCCGCTGCGCTATTATCCACCCCGTCTACGTAAAGAGTATATTCATAACTTCCGCCCTCAATGCCTGCCATCTCGATATCTGTTCCCACATAAGTGGTAACGCCGACGGCCTGATTTTGGTAGCCGATTCCAGAGATGTTACCGTCGGTAAGGGTTGCTACCAGCTTAGGGGTACCCTGCTCTCCGGCCCCGCAAGTGTTAAGAACACCAGGGGTGAGTCGATTAGGCGCCACACTAGATCGAGTGCGTGTGCGGAAGAGCCGCAAATTTTCGACCTCGAAGCAACCATTCAAGGCTATTTTGTTACGAAAAAGAAAATTCATCTTTGTATTTGCTTGTACTAAATGTTTATAGTTGATAGAAAAAACTGCTTTCAAAACACCCGAAGTATTACGTGTAAAATGTATATCGGAAATACCATTGGAGGGCGGCCCAGAGAGGTTTTGTACTACTTCCATATCCTCAGTCATGCGCCGGTTCAGTTCCCGGGAAGTCCGTGTTATGCCTAAGAAAAGTTCACTTTGCTCTCTCGTAAATGACTTATCTTGAGTTTTCTGATTAGAAACCACAGTAATAGACAAATAAGGGTGTGGAGCATCGCCATGTGATTCGCCTGCCATCAGGCGGCCGCCTTGGCGATGAGTGGGCCCAGACCAGAGATCTCCCTTATTCCCATAGGAGGGTGCTGTGCTCTCTAATCTATAAACGAAGGCCCGGGCCGATGTACGGTTTCTGATATATATCGCCTCACTTAAGGGAAATCCAGTTCGGATCGTCGACAACATCTGACTTATCCCAGACGGTGTCTCGTCCTGAGGGTTGACCCGATAAGCTATGGCATAAACATACATGTTGGGCCACAAATCTCGAGGGAGGTCTGGTATATCCACATTGACTCTCCTTTGTATGAGTGCTTCACCGGAGTTATTTCCCAGACTCACGGTTTCATCAAAATTAGAAACTTCACCAGAATCGTCTCCCATTAGGTACATTTTTCTGTAAGCATGTGTCTGACCTGTGTCGTCTCGGATAGCATGTTTAGCGGTAGATGGGTGTTGCCTAAAGCCGTGAATCACGGAGTCGTCGACAGTCATGATTAGCATGACTCGATAGGGGCTTACACTTGTCCAGTCGGCGGGGATTTGATATAATAAATTTAGAGAGACTCGGTTGATGTCATCCTCCTCCATCGACTCAAAATAAACCTGATCTATTACTATATTTGGTAGCTTATTTCTGTATATCCCTTTGGCAATAGAAAGTTGCATTAGCACGGCTCCTCGTCAATAGTATTATACAAGTCACGAACAATGTTGAGACGATCGGAGTTCGATCGAATTGCTCTTCGGGTAAGGCCCACAGTATTTAGAATCTCATGTGGAATATTCTCATCGCGATAAATATTCATATAATATTCTGCATTTGCCACTTCACCAGAGAGCAATGAATTAGGGCTCAAGATTTCCGGAGACTCTGGTATGAAGTTAAGTTGTGTAAGGATACTATCCGTTGACACATGATAAACCTCTATATCAAAGTTTTCTCTTTCAAATTCCGTGTTCTTCTCAAGAATGTCAAGTACTAAATAATTCTTGATCAACGATAGTGTTGCAGGTGTCGCGCCGCCCGAGCCAGTGGGCAGTGTTGTACTAATAGCTCTTTCATCGTCGAGAGGGCTAAAATATGTTTGATAATCTAAATCAATATTGACCTGAGGGATTTCCGTGATTACTCCATTCAAACTAGCTGTAATAAAGCTACTGGTGAGATTAGTAACGATGTATCCCTCACTCGACGAAATAACGGTATCGTTATTGTTTAGAAGATTAACCGACCAGGCCGCATCATACTGCGAAGTTAGGAGTGACGTGCCCAGAGCGAATGCAGCGAGATTTGTGACATTCTCAAAGGGTTGTTGCATCGTAAAGCTATCTACCGGGTTAGTCGGTACGGAGTTGTCCTGAAGGAGGTTGGGGTCTATTATAGAGAGAAACTCGTCGACTCGAGTTTGGGCGCCGGATCGATTAGAAATAACCTTTAAGTTAGGAGTCTCATAGCGGATCCGCTGGTCGGTTTTATTTTGTAATTCTCCCCGTATCCCGGCGATGGAACCGGACGCGTCGGCATATTTATCATTATAGAGAATATCATCATCAAAAAATGCATAATAGGAGGGGTTAAGGGCGCCTTGAGAAAGCAAATACTTCCCGTACTCGGTGAGTTGCAGTTCTAATACCTCTTCTTTTTTATTGAAAAATTCCATATCTTATCTCCTCAACGCCCAGACCCGGCCTTTGGGTCAAACTTTGGTGGTTTCGCTTTTTGAATATCAAACTTTGGTGGCGTGCTAATCTCCTCCGGGTTCTGTTGTGCTAACTGGGGTGGTTGGGTCGGCAGTGTGACCACGTTGGGGTTGGCCGACTCCCAGTGGAATGGCGGAGGGGCTGCCGGCGGGCCGGGGCTGGTGCCTGGGGTGGGAGGCTCATACTCAATTACTACTGGCTCTTCGCTATCCAGGTCACGCGATGACCACTGTATATTTTCTTCAATCTGCGCTAGTTCTACCAGGGAACAGTAATCATAGGGCCAGTTATAGCTATACGGCTCATGAATATAGGTCGGTAGCGAGGATATATTAGAAGATTGTTGGGCCCGTCGTTGTCGTTCAAAATCAATGGAGACGCGTTTCTTCACTTTGAAAACCATCCACTGTACTTGGCGGTCGGCCTCTACTAGTAGGTCAAGTAGCTCCTTTTCTTCCACGATCACAGTTGATGTCTCGAACTTGGAACCAATATCCGGTAAAAGGTTTTGCCAGATATCAGCCATATCTTGTTGAGTCATTGTTGCGCCAAATTCAAACACATACATCAAAATAGGATCAACAGTATTAAATTTAGTAAAGTCTAGCTTCGGCGGGAAGTTATATTTAGACATAGCCTCGGATAATTTATGATAGGTCTCGGAGTTTGTGTGCTTTAGGAGACTTATAAATTTGCGAGTGTTCTCCACTATCTCAAACGGAACTGCTACGACTGCCTCTTCCCATCGGAACTCATTCTTAACACGGCCGACTCTCTTGCTCACACCACTACCAAAGCCCACTAATTGTGCTAATGAATTCGGCGTTCGGCCGGCTACTGCTCGCGGGCCGGACTCTGGGGAAGCAAAGGCCTGCTGATCTTCAATAATAACAAAGACTCCCTCCCTCGCGGCCGCGGGGACTGTTGCATATTGATGCCAGAGGCCAGACGTCTTGAGAGTGGCTGCATTGGCTTGGCCGCTATAATAAGAAGCAGAGGTCATATTAGAAACTGGTGGGGCTGGCGACCATCCGCCGGGAACACTAGCGCTCAGGACGTTCAGAACAGGCGTTTCAAACTTAGACTGAATCATCCACCTGAATTTCTGTTCTGTAGTGCCCGACACAACTTCTGGTATTGCCTCGGTAAAGTTATAGGTACTGTCGAGATGCATGATTCCTGGTGATGGAGTTCCGAAGACGGAGTTACCGGCGGCGCTGCTGGTCACATAGGTCTGTGAGCCACTACCGGCTGTGCGAAGATAAGTAATCTGAAGGGCGGAGAGAATGTCACTCAGCGCAGGGCGGCCATCATACGATGCTGTATAAACTAGCTTCGCATAGGCGGGACCATCAAAGTAGGGAGGAGTCACATGCATATAGCTTGCCGACTGAAAACTGTTGACGTCTGGTGGAGACCCTGCAATTGGTGCACCAAAAGCCGACTGACGGCGGTACATATCAAAGGCTGCTCGGTCGGGTAAACTTGAGGGAGTTTCCTCCCCGACTTGTTCTAGAGCGGTACGAGTCATCTTTACTGTCATTGTATAGACAGATCCTGACGTCGCCTCTCCAAAATTATCCTCCCGTGCAGAGACGAATGATGAAAATTTCTCTACGAAAATATCTTGTGTTGCGCAGAGGAAATTATCTATGGCTAAAGTATAGGTTTTGTCAACGCGGAAATTTTGCATATCGGCGCCGGTTTGAGCTCTGCCGTTGTGCGCATCAGTTATGCTATTTTGTAGGAAGGAAGTGATCCCCGGCCGATTACTTTGGGACGGAGCTGTGTCATAAAGCCACGCGTAACCATCTGACAGAGTCCCAGACAGAGCGCCCAAGTTTCTTTCATTAAAGAATCCTTGGGGCCGATAGAGGGTCTTAAAGGGGACCTTGTTAATTACAAAGCCATGATTGTTCGAAGCTGAAGTAGCACCCACTATAGCAGCATCGCGAAGAGCGAGGCCGCCTTCCGGAAATACAGTATGTGTCATTCCCGGTGTGTCGGTATACGCCTCATTAGCTGGCTTTAAGGAACGTTGCCGCGAAGGCGAGGTCACGGTGGGGTCCTTATCGTTTACGAGACAGTAATGAGAAACTCCAACTCCAGATTTAATAGTATTGAATAGAATACCCGGAGCAAACATCATCTCCATTGGAATTCTGCGTGCTCCTCGTTTTGGCGCGGTCATCCCGGCGGCCATATCAAGACTTGCGGCCATCGATGACGAGAATAAAGAAGCTAATTCAGCTCCTCTTTCAATTGGGAAGAACCCCTTATAGGGCAAGAGCTTGAGGAAGGCGTTGCAGCTTAGACTGAGTTTGTCGCGTGTGATCGTCAAATCACCTGACCTTTGTTCCTGCAGATCATTGTCAACTACCCTAAAGTATTTAAGGAAGTCAGAATTACTGTAGACCTTATAGAAGTCGGGGTTTGAACTATTGTTAATTGACGCTCCTGTAAGAGAGAAAATATTATCAATTTGTGCCAAGAAGTCGCCTTCTTTGATATCTATATAAGTTGGAATCAATTCGCTCACCCTAAACTCTGGAATGATAGAATAATCCTTTGCGGCGAGGCGCATGCGTTCATTATAAGTAGTAGATTCGTAGTAAGGAACGCGACCGGATTGAATGGCCGCTACAAACTTTGCGTCGCCAGCAACGACACAATTTCGAGCATATGTGGCACTGGCGGATCCCAAGGAAATCGGCATGCTATAGACTGGACCGAAGGTGCGAGTATTATCGGTATCATTGAACTCATCCTCAGCATTCTTGACATAGCGAGTATAGTTAGCTAGCAGTTCTCCAGCACCATCGTTGATCCCCACAATCGAGGATGTGGTCGTATAGTTATTATGGCCGTCTATAGGCCAGATACTTTGACTAGAAGTGGCAAAACCCATGGAACCAGTGTGGCCGCCGGCGGAGCTTCGTACCGGGCGAGAGTAATTCCAGATATTTTTAATACTAAAATTGGTACGGCTACGTACGGTATTACTATAAGCATTGGCTGCAGCTGGGTAAACGCGTTGGCCATAATTGGCGACCATGCTTAGGCCGCTGCTGACAGCAAAATTGGCGATGGTGTTATAAGCATGACCATCATCCACTATTTTTCCTAGGTCTAAACGATTGTTGAGTCCCTGATGCGTGAAATAATCTAAAGTATTAGCATAGCTGACTTTTACTGCGATGTTGTTGATAGGATTAGAATTTTCCGTGTTATCTTGGAAGCTAAAGTATATCGGGCGCGACTCACCGGCAATCGGCTGTTCCACATAATCCACGAATGTACTGCTCTTGAGTCCCTGAGTGTAACCAGATGTCGATGTAGAGATCTTTTCAGATCCGGAGTACTGATGTGTAACTATGGGGACCATGGGCGCAGGAAGCAGCGTTCCTATCCTGTTGCTTTCACGCAGTGCTCGGGCGACAGGGGTCTCACCAGTACGAATCTGTTTCCAGGATGGCCATCCCCATGGTCCATTGCGTTGCAGCGTCAGAGCGTTTGTTGCTTGAGGTATATCAAGTAGACCCGTTCCGATATTGATCCGTTGGACAGAAGAAGTACCAGCAACGTGAGTGGACATATTTACTTCTTGTCTCACAACAGTATTAAGTGAGACAAACGATGAGGTGAAGTTGCCGGCAAGATATGTGGTACCGCTAATCAGTTGCGTCAAACTATTTGCCGTTGTACAGCTTGGAGATTCAAGCCCAAAGATCGTAGAGCCAGATGCCAAAGAGGCAGTTATCCATGCGTATTGTTGCGACGAGCGCGGGATCTGGTGCTGAACGTAAAGATTGTCATAGACTGTCCCCGTGATATAGCCTCCAGAGGCGCTCACAATGCGCTTACGTGGGTTTCTATTCGTCTTATGCCACGACGGGGTGGTCACGTAGGTAGACGCCGGCACAGAGCCGTACGCGGCGTCGTGGCCGAACTGTCCACAATGCAAGGTTGCGCGCTGATCGAGGCCGCGATTCTTGTCGATTTGGTCAATTACTGTGATAGTTTTTGCTGCCAGTGGGTCGGCTGATGCTGAACCAGAAAGACCATAATCTAACAGAGAGAGATTATGATAAGGAAGTGCATTGTAAACCGACAGTTCTTCGTGTGCTGGGTCCATATACCCCAGAGACATTACCTCGTAGCCGCTGCCGGCAAACCGGTTGACGATGACTGTTTGGTTTGAGGCAGAGCCTGTGCGAGCAGGGAGAGCGTAATTAAGGTTGCCGCCGGGGTTTGCGGTTGGCTTTTGTAATGGACCAAAGAGGGCCGGCCAGTCGGTCGCCTGCACGATCGTGCTGGGGGATTGTCCCTTGATTCCGTTGGTAGCGGTGTTCGTAAAGTTGGCCGGTGTTGCGTTGGGAATGTCTTGATCCACCCCTGAATTATAGATATCCCCCGTGGTTGAATCAGCATTCCCCTGTACGCTCTTATTGCCTAGGCGATAGTATGCCACAAGATTAGCGCCGAATCCGTCTAGAGCAATATTTGTTCTCTCTCCGCCATTATAGAGCAGTGCTCGCTCGCCGGAAGTTATGGTTTTGCTAATAATAGCCACGTCGCATAAATAGCCATTATAAGGGTCGCTGAGCACGCCGTGATCACCGAGACTGATGCCAGTGTCGAGGGCGTTGAGAGTCGACCAGTCGGCGCGGTTGTTGGAACCAGCCAAGACTTCGAGTGAATTATTAAGATAGATCGCCGGTACTTCCGCAGCGGTACCGTCGAGTGCTCCGGGCGGGAATTCTACAATAGCATGATACCAAGTATCTGCAGAAAGGTTTGTGGAACCCTGCGCGTAGGAGCTGGCGGCCGTATCGTCGAGGAGATCGGCATAAAGATTAATTTTGGTGGTCGTGTCGTATAAAAAGATGGAAAATCCATCCTTATCCCACGGGTGCGCATATATGGCGCCCAGATTAACCATTCGCGGAGTGCCGGTGTGCGAGCTATAATTGAACCAGAAGGAAATAGTAAGGCCGTCGGTGGACACATCACTTAGCGCGCTCTCCCAGGCGGAGTAGTCGGTGTCGTAGATGCGAGTCTCCAAACTATCGTCGAATAATATCGACTTGGCGACGACCGGTTCGGGCTCATAAAGTGGGAACCTTCCTCTCGTTGCAAGAGTTTCGGGATAGGGGGCAAAATTGAAGGACTGATCATTAAAGAATGGATCGTTTTGCGTACGACCGGCGGTATTAATTACCTGATAGTTCTTCTCGTAGTTGCCGATGATCGTGGAGCCTGTAGTCATTTTGATGTTACGAATATTTACAGGCCGTTTGGCGTATTCGTCTCGCGCTAGGTTAGCCTTCGGTCGATCAAAAAGATAGCCCTTGGGAGCAGAGCCAGAAACCGAAGATGCATCCGGGTACTGAGGGCCTACAATGGCTAAGGCGCCTGATCCACAGGATACGGCTGCTTCACAAAGTCCTAACTTGACCATCCACCCTTCGGCGCGGGTGCTTCTATCATCTAGATTATTCGTGCCCGGGTTCGATGCTTTATAAGTATTCAGGTTTTGGTGACGGTACTGCCAGCCGCCGACGTACTTCTCGGTAAAAGGTCCTTGCATCGGGACATCGTTGGTGTGCACAACATCGTGGTGCAAATTGGTGATAGTCACTCCCGAGTGGTACATAGAAATAACTTCTTTATTGAATCCAGTTTTGACTGACGAACTGTACAGACTAAACGGCGCCAATATATTTCCATCCATCCGATTCTTTGTTGAACTCTTATTGGCGGATCCGGGGGCCGGACGGTTAATGTCCGGGTTGATACCGAACCCTAGGCGTTGCTTAAGGGTGGGATAATAGATATCTTGAGTATCAATAAGTTCTTCCACATCGTTTTGGAACGATAGCATGATGTTGACGGGAATGTTCGTGCCTGGTACCAGACGACCGGCGGGAGCAGTGGCATCCATAACAAAAGCTGGGCGTTTATTCGGGTGGAACCCGATGCCGCCTAGGGTCACGCTTCCCTCGGAGCCAAACCTCACAGGCGAATTGGCCTGACGTCGGTGTGACTGCTCAATGGCAACTAGAAGTTGCTGTCGGACATTATTAGTAGCATTATTCGTACCTTTCAGAGCAGGGTTTTGTGCCCTATTGGCCATAAGACGCCACCAATAAGTATTTTTATTTTCGGTGGCGTCGGGTGGAGCATGAAGTCTACTCCATTGTTTAGTCCGTACGGGATTTGAGGAACCGATCTGGCGGCGAGTGTATGCTGTGTTAGCAAAGAAACCAGTTCCTGTAGGGAAGTCTTCTGGTGAGCACACCGCGGTGGAGTCGTTACCAGTACCGACTGTAATGCCAATAAGCGGAGACGTCTTATTCTCCAAAAAAGGGAACTTGCTCTGGTACTTGCTACGTTCTAAAACATGACTCTCGATCATTGTGCGAACACTAGAAGCGAAATCAGTAGACGCCGGGACAAGCTGTTGCAACATTACAGTAAGTGCAGAGTCAAACCACTTATAAAACTCATAGAATTTATCAAAGTCGATTGTATCGTTTGCAATGTTGGCAAAGAACTTCTGGCGGAGGAATTTGAGGCCCTTGTATTCTTGACGATAGCGATTAACCGGTGCACCAATAAGAGTATTGAGATCCTTCAGGGTTGCAAAATAGTTCAGAATTTCTTCAGAGATGTTTTGATATAGACTCTTCTCGAAAGCAAAGTAGTAATTGATGGGTCGTGAATCGATCTGATATACTTCTTGCTCAGCTTGGCTAAATACCTTGACCATATCCGTAGAATAGATATTCTCAGGGAGTGTCTGGCGAGCAGCGATAACATAGTCTTTATCGATAGCTGTCGTTGAAGAAGGGGTGAAGTCAAAGCCGCGGGCAGAATATTGCTGGTTAAGCAGACTTCCTAGCCAGCCGTTGGTGGCACCGGCTACTGCATTAGAGCCGGACGATTCATCGGCGACGTTAAACTGGCCTAAACCGTTGGAGGAGGTATTAGTACTAAACTCCCAGTTGAAGACCAAGGTGTCCAAGTCCACCACTTCACCAAAGGAAGCGGAACTATTGAACGGAAAAGCATAAAAGTGCGGGTTCATCGTGCCCGCGTTCGCGGTGTCGTGACCGTGGGCAGCCAGGGTGGCGTCGTCTAAGTAGGTAAGCCAGTAGCGGCAGGAATTCAGCTTCACATCACTTGGAGTTCGGAGTGTTCCAGTAAAGTTGGTGCGATGGGCGCCGGCATATACACGGCGAGAGCCCGTAACGAAAGCATACTCTCGGCCAACGCCCGGGGAAGCCAGAGCCCCGGTGACAGTAAATTCGTTTAGTACAACACCAGAGTCGACATTGATACCATGTAGTTCTACAATGTAGTTAGTAGCAGTGACGCCGGCGACATTAGTATAGGGATAATTCTCGGGCCGGACACGGACAGCTAGGTTCCAATTACTGTCGGCATAGACATCTTCGAAGAGAGAAGAGACTAGCCGGGGGACTACTGTGGTAAGACCGGACGTTCCCGTAAGCATAAAGCGCACATTGTCAGAGGACAACTCATCCCGTACAGCGTACACCTGGAAGTTGACTACATCCTCGTTACCAGCATATCCAGGCCAGCGAGGAGTGGCCTCATCTACGCCGGCGTTGCCGTGGACCCCAAAAAGGCTCGAGCTGATTATGTTAGTGTTTTCGTAGCCGGGAGAGGACACTGGAATCTTCTGTGGGAATAGAACCTCGGCCTCTAAAGTGAAGGCATATCCATTCCGAAGATTACCAGATCCTGAAATGTATCCTGCTGTATTTACTGTATCTCCCGGGTTTTGGTATTGGACTACAGTTCCAGGAGCGTTTTGATTTGTATTGAAGTTGACAAATTTATCAGAAACAGCAATATTCTTTCGATTGCTGCGAAGTTCTGATTCCACATCACTGGCATAAAGATTGATCTTAACGAGTTCATCGTCGATTCCGAAGCACCGGATTAAGTTACGGAAGGATTTTTCGGTTCCCTTTGTTTTATAGATATAAGAAAGGTTGTTATAAATGTTTTGGTATATTGTATTTTTGATGTCGCTCAAAGTCTTCTCATAGACTCGGAACTCACTGCGGTCGGCGAGTTTCTCTAATACATCAGCATCAAGGAAAATATCGGGGGCAACAAAGCCATGAGAGTTAAGCAGGCGCGCCGCAAAAGGAAGAGGCTTCTGACTGCCACTAGGGTATTCTACTGATTTGAGATCGGTAAGGGCCCGGGCCTTGAGCTGGAAATCATCAAAATAGCTTGCCATGATCTGCGTGAGATAGCGAGTGTTATTCTGACCTTCTTCGTCTTCCTCTCGGATCCACTGAGGTATTGAGTTATATATATTCGCTGCATTAGAAGCATCGTAATCTGACCCTGTGAGTTCCAGCGAAGAGGACAGAGCAACCACCGCAGGGTGGAAACTATAGATAATGGGATCTCGGTACTCTTTGATAGCAGCATTAGAAATAACAATAGCGGACCCGGTATTTCGAGACGAGGGGGTATAGCCGGTCCAGCTTCCGTTTGTAATACGGCCAGAATAATCTAAAACAGTACTATCGGTTCGGGTTACGCCCGTGACCCCTTCGTTGAACTTGAAGTAGACACCCAGTAGAGTGTTCACATCTCCGACATTATCTACAAAAGGTTCAGGGTCGGTATTAGTACCACCGCCCACCTGAGTGAACCAATAGCGCCCGATGCCCTTAGAACTTCGCTGCGTTTTCCAATATCGGAACTCATCGAGGGATGCGGACATCTTGCCGTAGCCGGCCAGGGCCGTACTAGCCGACGGGGCAGCGATCAGGGCGCCAATATAAGCTTGTAAGGCCCCTGTAACTTCTTGGAAGCCCGAGCCCGTGATCACTTCATTGTTGAGTTCACCGTCGACGTAGAAACGCGTCTGGAGGCCGGCTGAGGCTGACTTGAATGTAAAGCCATAGTGGTGCCATTTATCATCCGCAACCGACGCACTCGTAAAAGTGGCTGCGCCGACGCTAGTGTCATAAATACCGGTGGATCCTGAGAGCAGAGTGACCCGGAAGGGGCTCAGGCCCGACGTAGCTCCAGTAAGCTGAATGCGTAGTCGGCCATAGTCAGCAGATGAGCTGGGTTGTCCGTTCCACAGATCAAAAATTACCTCTTTTTCAGTATCGCTAAGATTGAAGGCTTTCTTCTTGAGCCAGAATTCTACACTAACTCCATTATCCGCAATGTCGTATTTGAGGTTGCTCTCACGGTTTTTTGCCGGCTCGTAATAGTTCGAGCCCGTAAACTTTGTAGCATAAGGAGTAAAGCCGGTATCATTAGCATGCGGCCCGCCATAGAAGTGAATATATTCATTGGTAGAGGATGATCCATAGCCATCGGCCATGTTGCCTGTTCCCCAGCCCTCGGCCGAGAAGATGATATAACCATTGGTACGCGGATACAGATTCTCATAGATATACAAATCGATATCTAAGGATTCATTTTCCCACTCTAACCTTTCCTGGCGAGAACCATCATACGGAAAGGATCCATAAATTCGTTTAAGCGCTCCGTCGTAATACTCCGTGGCCAGTCCATATCGAGCAAAGTTTTCTGGTTTGGAGAAGTCAACCCGCGGGATCATTCTCTGTTCAAATATAATGTCTTGTTCGTGGTACCCCACGGATTCCACTTCGCCACCGATCTGTTGACCAGTGAGCCCGGAAACAGAGTTTACTCGTTCGGCTGTTGCGAAATAGTTTTTGAGGGACATGTATTAATTATTCTTCAACTCGAAATTTGAACGTTTCTGGTTGTTCCATCCAACTTCCTATACTATCATTATAATAGGCAAATTTAATCCCATACATATAACCTCGCTCTAAGAGAGAGATATCCAGGTCAAAATAATTGCCGCTCACATCATACGACAGATAGGTACAATTTTTGTCATTACTTCCTGTGCCGAAAGCAATTACTGTCATATCATCGACCACCCGGTAGATGGAATAAGACGCACTATTGATAATTTCTGTGGGATTGTTGGCAGTCGCTTTCACGTAGATCGTTGGATTCCAGTACTTGTCTCTCACAAACGTACGGAAGCGTGCCGTTTCTTTTATACTATAACTCTTGCGCAAATTACGTATATTGGTATTATAATTGAAAGTAGGAGCGCTCCCATATTTAGGCATCGCACTGGGATATAGAGAGCCGGTGAAAAACTCTACATTATCAGATCTACGCCAAACATCATTAATTCCTTCCAAAGGACTTGCGCCGGCGGTCAACGCAACATCGCATGAATAGATTCCCGTACTCACATAAGTGCCGGTAGCATTCGTGCTCAATGCCGCAGTAACACCCCCTCCCAGTGGAAGGCGGATGGCAGAGCCGGTGGGTGTGCCGGTGGCAGAGCTGGAATAAAAAGAGCAAGTTAGGTTAGCAGCATTTCCAGTTGTACCGATTCCCGGGAGATTAACCAGACGCCCTCGCACATAATTATAAAGATAGAGGGTATTAAGGTTATCCGCCGCAGGGGCGAAGGAGCTGGAAAAATAGAACTGGCCACGTTCATCCTTTACAACGGAGTCCCACCGGGCTTCGATGAGGGGTCGTTTGAAAAAGAACTCAGTTGAGCGAGCGAAAAACTTCTTGGTATAATAAGACTGAGTGGATCCAGTACGGTTGTTGATGAGGCTGCCGGAATCGGCGTCCCCTGAGCCTGAAAAATACGCTTCCTGGCTGGAAGTTAGGTGCGCCCCGACGCCATAGTTCTCAATTCCGCCGCCGGCCGAACCGGTGATCCATTGTTCTACTAAGCCGCTGATATCAAGCTCGATATCTTCCCAGCCTAAAGGAAATGTGACAGTGTACATGTTTCCCGGGGTAGCGACATTATAGTCTCCTCCGACGCTAGTCCACCCAGCGCTCGTGCTAGCGGACATCCAGTTTGCTTCACCTAGATCATTATAATTGTCCATGTCTAAGCCTGTGCCCTCTTGCCAGTCGCGTGTGACAGGTAAGATATTGAGTTTAAAGTTTTGAGGAAGAGTCCAGGGGGTTTGAGCATTATACATACGCAAAAAGAAGGAGACATTCCCGGAAGCCGGAAGTGTGCCGGCTGTGCGGGCGGCCGAGATATCAGCAATAGGAAACTTAATCAGAGCACGAGAAAGTTCCTGCGATGCACCGGCAGCTGACGAGGATAGTTGGCCGGCGATGGAAAAGATCTCCACCGAGTCGGCATAGCCCATATTAGAGCCCGTGCCGCGTAACGTAAGGTCTGCTTTGAATGCATTAGTAATAGTCGTGTCGGCACTCGCCGTGAATCGAAAAATCGCCATTTATTTTATACTCCCCACAATATCAACATTAGGAAATTTCAATTCAAAGATTGTATTCTCCTGTGCGAGGATTTGGCGTGCATCCGGGGACATTGCTCTTTCGGGATCAAAGTTGCTTTGAGAATATACACCTCCATTTTTGGATATTATCTCTACATTCACTACATCTACAACGCCGTCGACTTTGTTCAACTGCCGATAGATGTCGTTAAGCATAATGGCTTCGCCAATCTCAAAGCGATTGCGGAAGAAATACTCACGGATATTACGATTGGCTGCGTTGAGCACGGCATAGCGGCCGCTATTCAAATCGGTTGTAAGGGTGTACCTGATTCCAAAATTGATAATTGTAGCATCGAGAATATCAATAGTATCATTAATCATCTTATAATTGACGATCCAACTTTTAAGATTATCTTTGAGAGTCTGATTAGCTTTTGTGAGTTTACCAGATGCATCCTCTGATATGACATATAAATTGAGGTTTCTTTTGAAGGCATCAAAGTCGCGGACGATATTGACGGCCCGTACGGCTCCGAACTTAGCCGGGAGAGAGTAACACATTGCCCGATAATCAGCAGGCGTCACAGCTCGATGTTGCGTCGCGAAGTACCCAAAGACCCGCTGCTTGATGTCGTCAGAACTGGGGAGGCTGACGTTCCCCACAAAGGGCGCCTCATTAGTAACCTCAATAGAGTTTAGCACAGTGGCCCGGGCCGCGGCCGACAAAGATCCCTGCGCAGCAAACTTTACAATTGGATTTGCGACATTCACGATTGTGTTAGCTCCAGCATTGACATCCTGTGTGCCATTGACACGGAATCCAATACGCAATGTAGTATTAGCAGGGGCGATACCAAACTTATCGCTAGAAATAAGCTTTGTGGGGTCGAAGCCAGCATCAGTGATATAGCTGCGACCATTTAGCTCGAGCATTAAATTATTAGGGTTGACTACACTCTCACTCGAGAGTTCTGAGTCTGACCCATATCCGAACTGAAGGTATGTCATACTGCCATCAGATTCTACTACAAAGCGCCGCGGTACCGGAACAGCACGTAGGATATTGGGGACCGTCCCCTGAGTCGATGTGGTATTACGAATGGCTTTAAAAACTACATTTTGCGAGAGGTTGTCTACCTCGAAGTATTGATGACCTTCACTGTCAATTACGCTGAGAACTTCGGAAACGTTATTATTGTCTAACTCAACCCGGCGAAAGCGGTCAAAGTCTCCCAGCTCGGTGGATTGGAATGCCATTCGACCTGACACAGCGCGGCCTTGCGCACGGATCACGTAGCTCGTTGGGAGAGCAGTAGTAGCGTTGACTGTACCAACTACTATTTGGTTTGTACTAGTGGCGAAGACTACATCCTGTAGGAGCGTATACATACCTCCTCCTGAGGATGAGAAGGTTGAGCCGGCTCGGAGTGTCGGAGCGAGGTCAAGATTAGGACCGGGGCCCGTAGTAGCGGCCGGGACCTTAATATAGAAGGTAAGAATACCATACGAAGAAGGGTTGCGATCAATCTTATACCCCAATTGTCGAGCGAGCTTGATAACATTGTTGTATTCTACCGCCGTCTCTAAAAAGCTTTCATTGGCCTGGTAATCAAGGTAGAAGGATAGGATGTCCCCGATGTAGGAAACAGTGTCCAGCATAAGAGAACCAAAAGACGCTTCGTTGAAGTCTTTATAGGTGTCCGCATAATAACGCTTCGCAAAGTTTTCGAGGTCGCGACGGATCGAATCGAAGTCGCGGCTCGTATAATCAATTGGTTGTAATCTTTTAGCCATACTCTAAAGTCCTCTAGTAATTAGTTGCTATTCACAGGAATCAATACACTAGTTGAGATTTGAAGAGGTATAATTGTATATTGTAAGGTAATAGCAACAACATGTGGGTAAAGATCAGGGTTATCTTCCACATAATTATAACTTATATCGTCCACTCTAAGAAATTTCATATAGGTACCGACTTGAGAAAATATGCGTTCTGTAATCTGGTTATAGGTGGATTGGTCGTTGGCTTCGAAGAAGAAACGACGGATCCCTACACCAAACTGGGGGTTCATAATTCTTTCACCCGGGTTAGTCAATAACAGCATCTTAAGATTCTGTGTTGCTAATTGAGCAAAGTTGGTATTCAAATTGTACGCGCCAAAAACTTCACTTACTGTAAGCGGCAGCATGACTGAAAGGCCTGATGACATTCTTTATTCCTCCTCTTGTTCCATTCTAATTAACACTCCGGTAAACTTTCTTCCTCAGAAACTTCGTCGGCGTCACTGGTTAATGCTGCGGCGAGATCCTTTTTCAAGAGGTCCAACAAGATATAAAGGATGCCGAAAGGCAACGGGGGAATCATTAACATGCCACTGAGGGTGGAAGTAAAGTCGATACCTTCCACTGACATCCTTGGTAAAATATTATTCTTTATCTCTTCATTACTTAATGCGTGTTGAGCAGCGGGCCCCATGTCCCTGATGTCAGCCTCTAGTGTCTGGTTCATTCCGAAATCTAGAAGGCACAGCATTAGTGCTATCAAATCTTCGCCCCTCATATTCATGGCGGGCAACGGTGGGTCGGCGGCTTCGAGTTCCTCGTCTATTGTTTGAAGGACACCGGATGCGTCAATCATTTTAATAATCTCGTCGAAGCCCATTCCCGTCACGTTGCGAACCATCTTCCATATGGCCACGTGGGGGTCGATCATTTCTGCTAAACCCTTCAATATCATGATGGGGGTTTCGATAAGCATCTTGAGAATAAAGTCACGTCCGAGGCCCTCAAATTTGGCAGCAAAATCGGGGCCCGGGCTGTTTTGAATGGCTGCCGCGGCTGCAGGGCGATTGTTTCCAACCGGTGCTGTTGGGTCTTTGCCGGTGACCACGTCAATAAACGCTTGAATAATAAAGTTTTTGGTCGAATCGAAAACAGTTTCTATCTTTCCAAAATATCGATTGGTAAGATAGAGGTTTTGATATACCGGGACCATCGTAATAAACTCTTGATTGAAAGTTTCGCTAAATATTTTCTTATATGTGGAGTCACTAGCGATATTCTTTGCTTCAGCGCGGCGAGCAATGCGAGACTGCGATGTTTGCCTTGCGGACTCACTAAACCGGGCGCTAGTCAGTTTGGTACGTAGACTTTCAAAGTCATGACGGGTCGTGGATATTTCCGACAGGAGAGCCGTATAGGAACCTAGGTCGTGCACGGTATCCGGATCATCAAAGTCAACTATCTTAACTCTAATTATCTCTTGACCATCTGGGCCCATGCCGTATTGAACATTGGCGTCGACGGGACCACCGTGAGGTTCTTGATACTGAAAGGTTGTTTCTATTTGATTAGCTAAGATATTATTGATATCGCCGGCGGTAGGAGACGACCCGACGGCGTAAGAGGTGTCGAGGCGCCACATTCTCCCGGTCAGCTTTGAAGTATAATTTTCGACGGCTGGGCCGGTGAAGTGCTCCGCTACCGTCGCGACTTGTGTAGGAAGGTAATAAACTAAACGATATTTAACCCGGAGATCTGTGAAGCGTACATGCCAGGCCATATCTGTGAGATCGACGGCGCCGGCTATTGGCTTCGTGAGAGTGTTATTGGTGTCCACTGGTAAAAAGCTCTTTTGAAATTCTTTCAGCTCCAGCTCGCCGCCGATTTCCTGGGTAGGCTCTAAGATAGAGGGTATGTTATCCCCTTCGAGACCCGACCAGGTGACGACCCTTTCAATTAGCATTGTGCCATACGCCAAAGGCGCGCCGATGGTGCGTGTAACCAATTGCTGTTCAAACCCGGTGGGCTGGGATACCTGGCTGAGTCGAGTACCAAAGCCCAAGATATCTTGGACAAAAGCCTCATCAAAAGTCTTTCGAAAACTCGAATCTTGGCGGGCCATTCGTACCACATTAGATACCGGCATTTTTGAGGCATCAATTCGCGCTTGAACGAGATATTCTACTAACTCAGGCCAGTTAAGAGAACTAAACACTGTGCCTATAGGAAATACTACGGCGCCGGCGGAATTGAGGAGGCCGCCTAGGCTAGCCACCGACGGCCGGGCAATCTTGAAATTGTAATACTCTATAATAGCCCGGCGAACGCGGGGTTGGTGCTGTAGTTTCGTCAGTACGTCGTTGCGTACCTGGGACGCAATAAACTGTCCTATCGTCGGCTTGGTCATCAACTCCTCAACATCAAACGCGCTGAAAACAAAAATGTTTTTTACTATCAACTCAGCAATTTCAACTTGAATCAAATTATAGAATAAGGCTATCATGGTAGCATAGCGAATTTTGATGTCGAGAGGCATCTCATCAAAACATGCTGACTCCAAGAACTCGGCCTTAACTTGTTCTAAAATTCCACCAGCGTCCAAGAGGTCCGCGGCCTGGTCGGGGGGACAACTTGTATTATCTTTGAACAGCTGAAGAGATCGCAACGTTGCTATATCGAAAATACCATTTTTCTCTATATAGTTGAACATAGCCTTGGTTAGGCCAGCGAACATAGAGGGGAAAAGTTGTGTCTCTATCTCTTCTCGTACGGTGGCGGCCTGGTTGCTGCTCATATTATGTAAAAGAGGTCGCAAGTTATCCATTACCGGAGCAGTAAAGCGATTAACATAGGGGTTAGTTTGTAGGCGCTCACCGGATTGGGCAGGACCGGGATCATGTGGTCCGAGAGCTGGCACAAAGTGCGAGGAGAGGATATCAAGCACAGAAGAAGTTATGCGAAATTGAACGAGATCTGGCAGATAAGGGGTCGCTGCCGAGGAACTCAGAGTAACATAAGCAAAACTAACTTCCGATCCTGACATAGTTGTCGATGTGGCGGTGTCAAACCGCGGAAATGAAAGTTGTAGAAGATCTGTTTTGCCCACCGTGTTGAAAGTAAATCGTAGGTCGAGGTCTTCATAGCTATCGTAAGCTGGGTCGCTGATGACTGTAACATTCATCCCCGCTGGAGCTTGGTACCAAGCTCCAGCGGGGGTACTAGTTTCATTGACATCAAACGATGATAGGTTGATACTATTATCATCTGCCGTGTGGGCTAAGAACTTTCCGGCCACTACTCTGTCCTGAGTTATCTCTCCGGTTCCGCCAAAGAGACCGAGGAACGCCTCGGAACGAGGGGCCCAGATGGGCCCTTCTGCGGGGAGATAGTTGTTGAAGCCGGCTTTATAAGCGCTGGGGAAATTATAAGTTACGCGAGGCGTTTGATTGCTGGCCGAGGCTGCGGCAATGGTATCCGTAATATTATCGAAGCTATCTTGAATATTCTGCATGGCTTCCAGAAATTCGCCGGAAGTGAAGATCCCGATCAGAGTATCGGTCACTGCCAGAATTTGCTCGGCCTTCTCGCCCAAAGCATCTGAGCAAACCTCGCCCTCCGCAAAGGCCGCGGCGATATGACCAGAGAACTCGGTAAATTTACCCCCCATCTTTTCCAGCATTTTTGTGGCTTTTGCGCTGGCGTCGGCAGTTGTCTCACTTTTGACTCCTTCTACACCATCAATCTCGGAAAGAGCTTTTAAGGTTGCGCCGGAAGTACTAGGGCCGCCTTTCACTGAGGGTTCTGTAAGTACACTCAGAGCTGCTTGACTAGAATTGATGAAAAGTGTCTCCACAATATCTGTTGTCATATTCAGCGCCTGGGGGACTGCTCGACTAAACAGTGGATTCTCAATGAAACCTGCCTTGTCTGGGCATTCGAAGTTAATGGGCGGCAATTCTAGCTGCAGACCATTCTCCATAAGATCTAAAAGAGACTCAATGTTTTGTGATTCTAGGGCAGAAGCAAGGTCGGCCTCAGTTAAACAAATATCATCCTGGTTGAGGTCGTAAAGGGCATTAGCAATCTCATCGCACAAGTTAGTGATGTCCACAATAGTTGCTAGACTGGCAAAGAACGCCATAATAGCATTATTGTTAGTCAGCACAGTACTGATATATGCGTCATCATAGGTCAGGTTAAAGGTGACAATCCTTTGGAGGAGTTCCTCGGTCACTTGGCTCGGGTCAGTAAAGAGAAAACATATTTCCATAGAGCTTAGGATGCTTGAGAGATCAGCTAGATACTGATAGATGGTAGGCCGCGGAACCCCTAGGCGGTCCGCCAGTCCCTGCAGGGCACTGTTCGGCCCATAAATGTCAGGTTCCGGCGGAAGGAAATCCGTTATATCTTGGGCTCCATAGTCTTCCGCAAAAGGATTATTGAAATCGCAAAGTTCATGGAGAAGATTAGCCAACTCCTTCATGACTTCCAAAACAGCATTACGAAGGCCATCGATAAGTGACTTTAAAATTTGTTTCCAAATATCTCCTGTTATAGAAAAGGGTTTAAACATTTCTAAATCGATGTCAGGTTTGCTAATAGAGGCAGCTGGCTGTTGAGGAGGTGGTAAATAAATGCTGCCTGCTTGATTAGTGAGAGCCTTCTGGACTGCACTGTTGATCCGAGCTAGTTCTGGCGCAAGCCCAAAGGTGGCACAACGGAAGGCTTCTTTCGCCACTTCTTGGATTCCAAACTGCCGGAACACTTGATCCAAGGGGGAGTTCTTTTTCACAAATCCCATGGGGCCTGACTCTAAGATTTTACCTAACTTCTTTGAAACATTGATCCCAGCTTTGAGTGTCTTCGCTTTTTGCTCAGCAAAGACCTTTTGTGCAAGTTCCGGGTTGTTGAGTATTTTCTCCCGGAGATCCCGAATTTCTTTGGATGTAAGGGCGACCTCGATCCCCTCTGTGAGTTGCTTCGTGTCGAACGGCAGGCCGGCCTCAATGGCTGCTTTCGCATAACCATCAACGATTTCTTCGGCGGCAGCATTTACAATAGGCGTAATGAATTTGAACTCTTCCCAATTCTCCGACGTAGCACCCAGATCGACCCCGTCTTCTTGAAGCCCGGAAGCAAAAGTATAAAAAGAGAACTGTTCTCCATCCATCATCATAGGTTGGCCCGGGAGTCCCGGAGACATATTCTTCATACCTTCCAGAGTATCTTCATAGTTACTAAGCATGGATAGCGTCAATTTATCCCTAAAAGACGGATTATAGCTCATATTGGTAAGATAACCCACCGCCAGGGTTTGGGGACTAGGGGATTCGTCAACCACTAGGTATTCCATACGAGAGATAGCTATCTGTGAGGAGTCTTGGTATTTACCAAAAAAGATAGTCAAAGTATCAGCTTCATCAAATGCATGTGTTTCCTGTTGAGTTGAGAACTGATTCACCAAAGTACGAATAAACAGATTAAGGAACTGCTGTACATCCTGCTGGAGAAATGGCATATCTAGACTAGAATTTATGCCGCCGGGGAAGGCCATCATCTGCAGTGCAAATGCCCTTAGACCGTTGTTCACGATATCCTGATCTTCCATCATGGAACCGACTATAAAGGTGCTCTCTGAACTTTCTCCTGTGATTCCTCCGAGTTCTTGAATACTATTATAATATGCAATGACCGGGTCGATGGACGGGAGGCCTAGGCGGATGGAATTGCCCTCTGAGTTTTGGGTTGTCGGGAAGGGAGTTCCGCCGTCGAAGGAGGCCCTTTTAAGTTGTTTTCGGATCACATCAACGGAATGTTTCGGGTCATAGGTCGCGACAATAAACGAACGCCCCTGAATAGGAGGTGCCGTTGGCTGATAGAACCCCCTCAGTATCACGGCATCCTCGATACTCGATCGTAGGGCAATATATAAATCTTGATAGCTAGCAGCGGGGTTCACCGCGTCAAGAGCATCATTGACACCAGGCCACAGTTCCGGATAATAATGCATTATAAAATTATCGACCGCCTGAGCGTGGAGCAACTCATATCGGGCCCGGAAGTTCTCCTGACTCGTGATTTTGGGGGTGATCTCAAGGCGCGTCACATACTTTTTACCCTTATAAAAGGGGATACCAGGCGTACGAGAGCGATATTTGGGTCCGGAAATTTGAGAAGCCATACTATTCCTAATTCGTGTTGTTATATTTACTCAATATATAAGAGCTTTTGTCGTTTTTCACAGTTTCGGCCCCACCGGGAGCCTCAATATATTTCTGTTGAATACCTGTCATCCTCTGCATTTGTAGATAACATTGTGTTTCAACATTGGTTACGAGATTGATGATACGTTTGAAACCGTCGGGCAAATTATTAAAATCCATTGATGTTGGGCTGCCATAAAAAGCACTATAGTGAGTATGGGCCACCATCTGAATCTGAAACTGACGATTATAATCTAGGAAAGTCAAAAAGATATCCCTCAAATCATGGACCGCGGTCAAGGTTTCCTTCAGACATTCAGCAAGGTTAGCTCCCTTCACCAAAGGCTGCATATCTCGGTCGTCGTTGTTGGCCATCAAATCAATACCATAGAGCCCATTGATAGCATCGTTGCAGGCGCCACCTTGAGAATTTTGTCTATCAGTGTGAGTTATGAGTTTGATATTCTCTCGGGCTATAAACCGTAAGGTGTCAGCTTTTATGGCAACAGTGGAGCGTGGCTCTAGGCCGGACGTATTCCCGACTGTACCAGGCTTGAGACCAAAGTATTTATCAACATTAGATTTTTGACTGATGTATATACGGGCTGCGTCAAGTTTGAAATTAGGATTAACAATAATAGGTTCTCCGTCCTCATACTGAGAGTTGGCGCGGGATCCCATTCGCCCGGCGACGAGATCAATCGAGGCGCAGTGAGCATTCAGTCGACCGCCGAAACCAGAGGCCAGGTTGTGTGGTCGATCAACTCCAAAAACAATCCATGCGTTGCCGCGGCTGACCACTGTTTCATTTTTGGAGAGGTTATAACTGGGCGTGTCATAATTGGGGCGTGAGGTATTGCCAAAACCGAAGAAGGTGGCCCTTTCGAGGTCAGTTTCCAAAGCGTCGTATTGGCGCCTGATATACTTTGGTAGTTTGTCAGGATCGACAGCTTTACTGTTTCTCACTGCTTTGACGCTAATGTTTGGTTTTGCCATAGTCTTTTTTCCTTATCCTATCTATATTTAGGCTACAAACTCAGATTTATAGCCTTTATCGCCTAGCATTTTAACCGCTACGGAGTTCTGCCGGACTGCTTCACGCGCTTGCTTCAAAATTTGCACGACTTCGTCGGGGCTCCGACTCAGGGGCTCAGTAGCGTTTGCGCCGCCTTTACAATAGGCGCTATAGCCACGCTGGCATCCATTATCTCGCGCATACTGCAGAGGCAACGATGCCCATTCGAGGGCCGCCTTTTGCGCTGCTAAACACACATCGTTAGACATGCCTAGTAAATAACGTCCTAGAACAGGTCTTTTTTTCAAGAGTAAATACACTCCAAACACTTCTTGGGTTTCTTTGTTATATAATTTGCTTTTATCTACTCCGGTAGAGCGAACTGCTCCGTTGAGTGTAACAGGAATCAGTTGGTATTTCCCCGTCGCTAGAAAACCCACGGAACCATTAGGAGACTTATCAGTCTTTCCGCCTACGCCCGTTGCCGCGGCATTTGCACCACCCTTCATATATCCCAGAACTTCCCTAATGGTCAGCTCTGTCAAATCTTTCCCTACCCCGGGTACCTTTTTTGATCCGCCGGGAGTGTCGCCGCCGACTCCACGATTCACAGCATTATAGTTACCCCTAGACTCATGGGCCGCGATGTATTCTAGCAACTCCGCAAAGGCCGGACGCAAAGAGACCAACTGAGACCACGTAAAACTCACATTTCCGCTTCCTCCACCGTCGCCTTCTCCCTCCGAACACTCTCCAGTGTGTCCTAATAACCCAGGAACTCCGCCGGCGAACATAAGTTCTAGATTCGCCTGCTCTACGTCATAGCCGGCCATGTAGACAAATTTATCTTTGTCCCCATCTACAATTTGAGGATTGTAAAGACGGTTAGGATCTTCGAAGGACACTTGTACAATCGCACCCAAGGGCAAACCATTGAGATCGGCGCGCCCTGCCGTGGCCATGACATCTGGATATGTATGCAATACGGGGTCAGTGAAACTTTTGGGGGCTGGGCGCGGCTCGAGTTCAGGAATATACACCTTATAAATTGTATATGGGTTGCCATTATAGGGCTGCTGGTTACCGGTGGTTGCCGGGTCGGCGGAATCATTCGTCTCGGTAGAAGCTCCCTCTAGGGGCTGACCTGCCACATAGCCCTGAAGAAGTGTAGCCCTGTTTTGATAGCGAGGTGTTTGAACCTGTTTTTTATGAACAATAATACCGTTGAACCGCTGGCGCTTGCGCAGAGTATTCTTTCTATATGTTCGCCGGGTTGTACTATTCAGTGCTGTCAGGCTGCTGGTTCGCCGGCGATCGCCGGAGTTGGACACGTTCATATCCTCAAGAGGGTTCAATACACCAAACTTAAGATCTTTTTTTAGGTCTAATTTTCCATCTGCCATTTTCTCTCTCCTCGTTTTAGACTAACCTAGGGTATCACTGAGTCTAGGGGGGCGTTCGGTGCAACTAGGGACTTGGCCCATGCTTTATATGATGTCGCGACGAAGTGAACTCCATCTGTTTTCATGGGTAAGTCTTTTGTATAAGGGACGGTGTCATACCATGTGACGTCGAGGCCGGCGCTCCCTAATATTTCTTGCTGCCAATTTCGAACATTCTGTCGTAAGCTATCATAGGGAACGTCATTTTCTCCAATTTTGGTTGCTTTGGAGGGGCCGAACCATAAAATCTTAGGGTTTCCATAAGATCGGATTGTGGTCAGCCAGCTACTCATAGTCTCCGTGTATGTTTTTTTCTTTGTAGTGCTAGCGCCATTACCAACGTAATAAGAGTCGTTGCCGCCCAATTCTACAATGACAAAGGAAGGCTTTACACGTGTCAGCGCCTGTTGCGCGCGACCGTCCGGGTTTGAGATATCCCAATGATCCTTACCGACTATCAATCCTTTGCCGTATTTTGCTTCTACTTCTAGTTTGAGTCCAAGGCCGGTGAGTTCTTTAGGCAGATAACCTCCTAGAGTGCTCCCTCCGTCGGACTGACTGTCCCCGAAGAGCAAACCCGTCCCCTGATTGACCTGGCCATCAAAACCAGCTGCAGAGGCTCCTGTATTGCCCATGAGCTGTATTGGTCCGTCGCCGAACATAAGCTGAGTGTTGCTTTGTTGGTCTTCATAATTCGCCATGAGAATGTAAGAGTCGCCGGTGCCGTTTACAATCTGGGGATTATACAGCCTCGTGGGGTCTTCGTACACAACTTCGACAATTGCGCCTAGGGGTAAGTCTTTAAGATCTGGCCGGCCGGGGGGGGTCAACATATCAGGATAGGTGTGAAGGACAGGATCATTGAAATTAGACGGCGCCGGGCGAGGTTCCAACTCAGGTACATACACCTTATAGGCTGTATATGGGGCTGCTTTATATACCTGATTGTTGCCTGTGTCCTCGGCCGCGGGCGGGGCGGAGGTCTCTGGTAGCTCGGGGTCGCCGGCAATGAAGCCTCGTAACAGGGAGCTTCGATTTTGATAGCGCGGGGTACGAATGGGGCGTTTGTGGACAACAATCCCTCGAAAAACTTCGACATCCTCTAAGGTGTTAGTCTCATACTCCTCTCGTATAGAAGCGTTTAGTGCCTGCAGACTAGAAGTTCGACGTTTATCGCCAGAATTCTTGACATTTTGATCTTCGATGGCGTTAAGCGTGCCAAATTTGAGATCCTTCTCTAAATCAAGTTTGCCCGCTGTCATCAGGTTGCTCCTCTTTTAGAAGATCAAATAATTGGTCTTTGTCATCAGCGGTGAGACCAAACTGCTCAGATTTCTGTTTTTGGACCAAAGCAGCAAGTTTGACCAATTGTTCATTGGAGCGCTGTAGGTTTTCAACATACTTCGCTGCTATGGGCCCCAACTCGCGACGAGATGTCTCCGCAATTTTCATATCTTGGATAGTATCCATAAGGAGGGACTTTGCCATGGCGCGGTCTTCCCTAATATTAGTGGTAGACTCTGCGATGTAGTCTTCGAGGGTTACTCTATGCTTTTTATCCATATTATATCTGACCGCTTTCCCACTTCCGTCGGAAGGTACGATAGTGTTTCCGTAGTTTGTTAAGATTATTGACAACCTGTTTGGTATTCAAGCCCGTGATCTCCCTCAAGTATAGATAAATAGCTTTTTTATTGAAAATTTCAATTGTATCTGCCGAGTCCATCAAAATCCGGACAGCCATCAGAACTTTACGTTCGTTTTCTTTAAGCATAATATTGTCCCAAGTATCAATCTCTTTATACAAGGATGCCCAAAATTCTAAGTCTTCTCTCGTATCAACATAGTTCGGTTCGTCAGATATGCATTCTTCGGCCATCTCGTTAATCATATCTTCGAGATATACTTCGGTCCGGTTTCGCTTTTGATTCCGCTTGACTTTATGAATGAACCAGTTTTTGGTGACTACTGAGAAGTAGGAGAACGCTTTAGAACCCTTAGAAGGATCATATTTTTCTAGAATGGTTGTCAGCCAGACCTTGCAATCATCGCTTAGGGATCCAATGTTAGGGAGACTTGTAAAACGATAAGTATAAATTATTTTATCAACCATTTGGTTGAAGGCCGGTTGGATCAGTTCCCCATATAACTTCTCTCGCAGCTCCCGATCTTCGGTATTGCAATATTTGATAATTGCATCTTCATGCACTTGAGTAAAGTAATAATTTTTCTTAGACTTAGACCGCTTGCGGCGTATTTTCTTCGGATTTTTCAATTTCATTTAATTCTTCCTCTAATTCTTCGTCCAGTGTATACTCAAAGACATCTCTGAACACCTCTATCTCGCGGAGGACGATCCCCACGCGTTCAACAAGCTCTTGGATAATCGGCTCGCCATGAAACGAATTCATTCCATATAGAGATTTAACAAAAATAGAAAAAGATCGTAATGTAAAATACATATCCGCTAAATTATCAGAAACAAATAGAAGTGTGCGTAAGAGGCGGACGCTATACCATATTAATGTGATGTTTAGCAAAAGGGATAAAACAAAAATTACTGTATATGTCATTTCTTTAGCAACGCTTCTTTTTGTTGTTCCAACTCTTGTCGGGAGTTCTCAATAAACTCCTCTGTAACTACGCCGGTCTTGGGAACGCTTTTAGTTTTCCGCCGTGTTGTGATGGGGCTCAAGAGTTTGACTAAATTATCTGTATTGCTGCATTGTGTACAACCGGGCGGCTTTTCATCAGCAAGATGAAAAATGTCTTGGTGTATATCACAGCTTGTGCAACGATAAGTGTACCGTGGCACTTTTAGTCTTCGAAAGCCGGAGTTTCTTCGCTATCTTCGGCTTCTTCAAGCTTCACAACCGGAGGGTTGGTTACAACAAGCGTCGAATGACTAGAGTCCTCGGGGTCAAAGACAAAGTTAAACTCTTTCAAAACTGGTACGATGTCGCTTTGCTCCATCAGAGACTTCTGCAACGCCATCATCAGGGCGCCAAGAGCTTGATTGGATAATTTCATCGCAGGGCTCCGTGAGTCTCGATCCGAACCAGACGATCGTGAATACTCTTGAGGTGTTCCTCTATGTTGCGCGCATGGTCTCGGAAGGCTGTGCGTAGCATCTCATCGACTATCTCCTCAACTTGGCCGCGCGACAGAGGCGTGGCTGTATCTGTGGTGGTGGGCGCAGTACTTCTTTTCTGCGTCCGAGTGGTAGTGGTAGTTTTTCTCATTGTATTATTTTCCTTTCAGTGAGAGCCTTTTCAAAAGGCTTATATGGTAATACTTCATTCACCAATGTGTACTGGTCTTCTACTACGCTATAAATATTCATACCGTGTAAGGGTTTCCAGTCTACCCATTTTTCAATTAGTTTTAAAGGTATTTGTTGTGCCGCTTTCACATCTTGTCCGGTTTGGCGTTCATCATCCCAAGGATGGTATTCATTATCATCATAAAATCGACTTCCTACCAAATCAAATCCAGCCACATAAATATCTTTATAGCCCAGAGCATACGCTAAAGGAAAGGCTTGAACCGATAATTTATTTTCCAGGCCCCACTTATAACGGGACCCAATCACACTTTCAGAATCAAACTCAATGGTTCCGAAAATCGGTTTATCTGTCATAAAGCGTAGATACTCATTCTCGGGTTGGAAAATGTTGGTGTCCCTAAATTGAGGGTTGGTATATTTCTCCTCTAATTCAATATTTTTAGTTGTATAACATTGAAGTATAGTTACATTGTAACCGAGATCTTTTGTTTTTTGAACTAGATCTTGATAATTTTTCCATGCAGCCGGGGAACGACCCAAAGGTGTCGTCCCACAATATTGTCTAAAAGTCCTATAATCCCCCGCACAGAAATGAGGGAGCACCAGTTCCATCTCCATAAATAAGGGGCGTAAAGATTTATCTAGAGTAGTAAGAAACTCCAACCCTTCAACTAGAGCGTTGGGATCAAAGCCGGTCCAATAACTCGGAATGAGATTATAATAAGTATAACAATTAGGAAACACCCGCTGATAAGCCAACAGAGTGCGGTCCTTCAACTGATCGAAGTGATCAGTGTAATGAGAGACAGAGTTACCGGGACCCAGAATCCATAAAGTCTTCATAAAGCTTTTCTCCTATTCTAAACTGCCATTCATAATCAATATCAAATGCTTCTATCTCATCCATGGGGTACAAGGCCAAACGTGGAGGTACTGTGTCTGACATCCAGTATCCTTTTCCCACCAAATCTAAGGGCGACGCATATAAACAATGGGCTGCTTCGTAAAGCGTGTCGACATATTTAGTATTCATGGTGGGGGACCCTTTCCAGTCAGTAAGTGATTCACCTCCTAGGGTCCAATAATATGTTTTTTTAGGAATAACGGCAAACGCTCCAGGCTCAGTTGACTCCAGGTAGGTCTCAATAAATCCCTCAATGGTAGATACTTTCAAAAGGGGGTTGCACGCGCTTACAATAATCACATATTTATACTGTTTAGGCAACATATCATGCCATTCAAATATGCGCGGCAATGATGCCTCTTCTAAAGCCGATGCTTCCGACCTATGATATATTTGCAATTTATGATTGCGCGCAATTTGTTTAATAGGCTCGTCGTATGCTGACACAAATATTTGGGTCTGTGGAATGACGGTAATCTGGCCGAGTTTTTCAAAGAGAATATCGAGTAAGGTGGTGTCGCCAAAGGGACGTATCATTTTCTCGGGTACTCGCTCGGATGAAAGGCGCGCTTGTACGATAAGGGCCACCTCTTCGCATTTTTTAGTCATTCTAGCTTCCCCTCTTCCCCGCCTAGGGAAGCTTGTATATACTGCCTCATCCGCGGGGCGTCCACACTCATGGCCAAACGCAGCAAATCAACCCAATTTTTATTGTTTTCCTCTCGGATACCCTCAATGGTATCTAAAATTTCTTTGTCGGTTTTATCGCGGCGAGGCTTTATCGTAACCGAAGCACGAACACTCCCATCCTTCTGCAGACTAGCCTCACTAAACTCAAAGCGCAACCACTCACTGGTCAAATAAGCTAGAGGATAGCCGGGAGCATCTAACATGCGAATATGGTCATAGACGCGCTGAGGGGTATGGAGGGCGCTTATATTGCTTTGCGCGGGGCCGCGGCGGCGGAACACTACGGCGTCGCCCTTTTGAGGGACCGGGGCTATATTACTATCAATGATTTCCTCAATCATCTCTGCAATAATGGGGTTAGTGCGCCGATGAATCTCTGCTGCACTTCCTTCTAACCTTAGCGGCTTCTTCAAATACACATCTCCGGTGTCTATTCCTTCGTCAATCCGAATAGCCGAAACCTTAGTTTCGGTGTGCCCGCGCACAATCAAATTTTGGAGAGGCGATCCGCCCCGACCATAGGGGAGATCGGTTATATGAAATACAATACTTTCATAGGTGGAGGTAATTTCCGGAGGGATTAGGTGGGACCAATGCGGAATGAAAATTTTAGTAGGGGCTAAGTGTCGTATCTTTTCGAGCGTAAATTCATCCTTATCTCGCACTAGTACCCATTTTTCACTAGGTCGATTTTTAATAAAGGATTCATAAATTTGTTCGGTAAGGGCATTTTTAGATAAAAGAATATAAGTTTTCATCGAGTCCTCTTTTCCATATATGTATGGTAGTCGCGACATGGGATGGGTTCGTGCCGGCCGGAGCGAATAATCCTCAGGGCCTCGTCAAAAGCATGGTTATACATCAAATCTACTATACTCAAGTGAGATGCAAAGTCTCCATATTGTTGATTATAGGTCGGATGTACATACTGCTGGTAGTGAACCTCTATGCCGGCAGTTCCCACATGTCCTCCTGGGAAGGAAGCTTCCATATAGGCGCCCGAGCCCAAGGGGGACAAATAATGGGTCGCCTCTAACTGTTTACATATTGCGGCGAGACGTATGTCTTTAGATCCCTCTACTCCTTCTAGAGTTGAGGAGCGTATTGTAGGGGTGGTAATCCCCAGCGCTGCAGCAAACGCTTCAATAGCTACAATATTGAGTTCTCCAATAGTAGGGTATTGAGTACTCAGGATGGAGGTTACCACCCCATGCATGGCTTCAAAATTCGGAGCTTTTTGATAGCTTAGTTTAAGCGCCTGCAGGTGTTTCCGTGACCAGCTCTGTTCGTAATTAATTCGCGCCGAAGAGAAAGTGGTATTATCGCGACTCTCGTTCTTGAAAACCGGTACCGTCAAAAGTACTTCGCCACTTGAGGTTTTGATGCGATTTCGACAATCCCATGAGCGCTTTACAAGTTGGACATCATCATACCACACCATTAGATCAGCCGCGTCCAGAAGGTCAAATAACCCCACCCACGGGAAATAAGTGGGCTGCATAATGACTACCGTTTTATCTTTGTACAGCATACCCTATACCCGTGGCTCCATAGTTGTTTCCATTATACAACATATAAGTAAAATTTTTGTGGACAAAAACATAAGAATATTCTACCATCTCGTTATCCCACCGGGATGTGGAAGATGTGTCGACTTCTAAATGCTCTCCTCGTGTCCAATCCAGCCCATCGTTAGAATGGGCGTATCCGATACGATACCCGACAGCTGGAACTTTGTACGAAAAGTACATGTGATAGCCATATTCATCCTTGACCACACAAGGCCTGGCTAGCGCTGTTTCCCCAGGGTTCAAATCTATCGCCACTCTCCCCGTTTGTGTCCAATCAAGTCCGTTCAGGGAGGTGGCTACTTTGATATTATAGAGGGGGGTATCCCGATCTCGCCATCCCTCTCCGGAAACATACCACATTTTATATCCCGTCTCCTCTTTAAGGACAAAGGGCGCTGTGCAGATCCCAAAAGGTTCACGATCGGTTCTCTTGAGAAGAGGGGCGCGAGAGGTTCTTTCAAAACCGGAGGAGGATTCTGTGGCTATCCCCATTATAAGGCTCATGCGGTAAGTAGTGGTGCCCGAATTCCATCCTATATAATAAAGTTTATCACCTACAATGCATGAAGGAGTTACTCCATTGTCATCAAAACACCCTCGTTCGCCCGGGGAGAAGACCGGGTCAGGGTTGTATCCCAGCACCTTCATGGCTCCGTCGGCTACTTCTACTTCCGCATATCCAATATGCGAAACATTGGTCTCATCACGGCCTGAAAAATATACTCGATAAGTATCCCCGCTGATATGTTCCACTGTCGGGAGCATCGCGTGGGTTTTCATCCACCACAAATTATGTTGTGGTTCAATTATAAGGTCTTTTTTTATCCACATATTATTCTTTATGAAAATAGGAAGTTATGATTTTTTTATTGAGGGGGTGATCTTTGTCGAAAACGTTACTTTTAGCACATAGAACCATGGCCCCATCCGGTGCATGACTGACCACATCCGCTCCCATCCCCACAAAACAGTCATCTCCTATCGTGAGGTAATCGGCTACGGCCGCATTTACTCCCAAAAAGCATCGTTCGCCTACAACTACATGGCCCGCAATACACACATGACTACTAATATAGGTATGGTCTTTTATTGTGCAGGCATGGCCTAAGTGATTGCCACTCCAGATCATTACATTGTTGCCTATCACGACAGTGGGCTGAATTGTTTGATTTTCCAGAATAAAACAATTATCTCCCATGTTGAGGTCGGGCCACGTAACTGAATGACTGCAAACATAGCTCACTAATTCATAGCCATAGGACTTCATAAGATTATACTTATCTTGGCGAATTTGATTGAGCTTTCGGTAAGACAGTGCAACATGAGCCTTGTAGCGCTCGGGGGGGAACACCTTCACCACATCGCTGACCGGTACGACGGGAAGACCTCGAAACTCAGGCTCCGAAACGTAGTCGTCGTCTGCGGTAAATCCCACCACATTGTAGTCGCATTCTGCATCATGAGTAAAATAGTAGTGGGCTAACTCTGCATATTCGCCCGTTCCAAATATGATTATATCAGTCATTTAAAACATAGTCCTTATTCTTGTACAAAACCTCGGCCGCTCGGAACTGCCATTCGTAGTCAATATCAAAGGTTTCTTTCTCTTCAATCTGGTATAACTCGGGGTCATTGGGTTCAAAGTTTCCTAGATAAATGCCTTGACCAATACGATCCATTGAGCCCGCATATAAACAATGGGCGCCTTCGAAAGTAGCTTCCACGCACTTAGTATCTAGTGTACCGGGATATGTCGTAATGAGTTTGCCTTCATGGTCCCAATAAAAGTTTTGCACACGGCGTACGCCAAAGGCGCCGGGATAAGGACTATCCAAATAATGTCTTACAAAATTTTCAATGGTCGCCACTTGAAGTAGGGGACAACATGGGTTGATGGACACAAAATAAGAATAATCCAATTTATTATGCCACTCAGATACCACGCGGGTATCGCTGCTTTCACTTACCGACTTTTCTGATCGATGATAAATGTTGATTCCCTTCTCCCGAGCAATGTCTTTCAAGACATCGTCGTACAGAGATACATAAAAATTTTCATTAGGAATCAGTGATGACGCCAAAATCTTCTCAAGAGCAATCTCAAATAAAGTTGAGTCAGCAAAAGGCCGGAGCATTTTACCAGGGATTCTCTTAGAATTAATGCGAGACTGGATTATAAATACTATATCACTCAGGCGTTTGTGGGTCATTATTAGCCAACCAATCGCTAAGTTCCTGAATTCGTCGATCACATTCTTTAATCTTGGAGAACAGGCTCCTAGCGCGCGATGGAGCTAATTCAAAACACATCCGGACGGAGTCCATCCAGTAAGTGTTATTACGCCGACGGATATCTTGAATTTCTTGAATTATTTCTTCATCCGTAAGCCCATGAGACGGCGCCGAGTTATTTGAAGTGTTCGTCTTTGAGGAATTCATCTTGCTCTAAGTTTAGCAGAAAACATTTATTATTTTCAATTAAATCAAAAAACTTTTCAGCCTTTATACAGCCCTCATAATAGGGCCGTTTAGTAGTAAGCGTGTCCGCTGTCAGTCCTTCTCCAGCCGAGACGTTTCTTTTGAGTACGATCGATCGACGTCCCTGAATGTTCTCTTGTTCACTGTTAGTGATGCCCAACTTCAGGCCCCCGGACACCTCCGCTAGTCGGATATATTTTACCATTTCTTTGAGCTGGGCAGGCTCTACTGCAAAAGAGTGGTCAGGGCCCTCCATAGTCTTAGAAAGAGTATAGTGCTTTTCTACGCATGTAGCACCGTGACAGACTGCCAGAGCGGGAGTAATAGAGGAAAGAGTGTGGTCCGAAAGGCCTATTCGTATTTGGCCATTGAATTCGTCACTTAAAAACTTTATAGTATCCAGATTGATTTCGGATTGGGGGGTAGGATATGCACTGTTGCAGTGTAAAATAGTTATATCTTCACACCCTACTCCGTGACACGTAGTAATGATTTGAGATATCATCTCCTTGCCGCATTCGAGGCCGGCCGAAATGATGATGGGCAACCGTGTCGAGGCAACATACTTAATAAAGCGTAAATCGGTGCTCTCAAAGCCAGCTACCTTAAAACGGGAGACGCCAATCTCATATAAAAGGTCGACAGCCTCTTCATCAAAAGGGGTTGACATGAATTCGATGTCTCGATCATCACAATAGAGCTTCAGGTCTCTGTTCCACGCGTGAGGGGTTTCCCGGGGCCGGAAAAGCTCAAAAACATCAAAGTTGTTTACTTTCCCGGCTTTGGTACTAAAAAGCTTCTCGGCCCGAAATGACTGAAACTTCACCGCATTTGCTTCTGCGGTGACCGCCACATCAATAAGTTTTTTAGCAGTTTCAAAATCTCCGTTATGGTTGGATCCTGCTTCCGCAATAATAAATGTCTTATTACTCATTTTTTAATGAAAAGTTTTTCTTTTTCAAAATAAACAGCTTAAGCGGAGCATAGTCACCATGGCTCGGTAATTGTGAGGCCAGCTTGTTAATGGTCGATAAATAATCGATACTGCCGGACGCCGCTCCAACGACTGCGTTAATGGTACGAGAAATCAAGAAGTAACTGCTAGCGAAGCTGTCTATCTTCTCAACACTATAGTAGTCCTGAATATCTTCTAGAAGTTTGTCCTCATCGAGGTAGTAGTTGTGCCACCGTTCCTCAATTGGCGACAAATCTAGAGCACGCCTAACTGTGTTGATGTTTGACAGACTCTTTTTACTACATTCCATCATAAGGTACGTTCCCTGCGGTTTTAGATTGTTATGGATGTTTTGTAATGCGCGAACCTGCTCTTCATGATTGGCCAAATTGATCAAACATCGATCAGTAAAAACAATATCATATTTCTTTTCGGTGAGATGAGTTAGGACGTTACCCGTTTCATAGTGCAGCGCGAAGTTGAGAGTATTGCTACCGACGGCGGCCGTTGCGACGTCGATCATATTTTCGCTATAATCCACTCCCAAATACGATTCAAGTGCGTGAGTCTCAAAAATCTGCCGTGCGGCATAACCATTACCGCATCCGTATTCAAGCACCGAGGTGTCTGGTTCCAAATACTTCTTTAAAGTTTGAATTTCTCTTGTAAAAGAATAATAATCTGGGTTTGTGGCTCTGTAATCTTCTTCGTGCTGTTCTGCCTGGTTCTCCCAATAATTTTTAACATTATTCATTTAGATCGGTCCAAGCTAATATTGCATCTTCTTCTAAATCACTGGCCGCTGTGCGTCCCAAAACGTTGTAATAGTCAATAGCTGGTATTGATTCTGCCAAGCACGGTCTCTTGGTGGTGATATTGTGTATAGTAAGCCTTTCGCCTTTTACCAAGGGCCTCAAAGCAACGACGGCACGCATCGCCTGCTTCATTCCTTGTTCGCTTGATGTAAAGTTGTCTGGTTTTGTGCCTCCTACTAGCTCGGCTAATCTAATATTGGCCACCATAGCTTTCAATTCGGCAGGTTCAATGGCGAAGGGATGGTCAGGACCCGGTAAGTGTCGTGACAAAGTATAATGCTTTTCTATAGCCGTAACTCCCTTCGCAACTGCCAATGGGGGAACAAATATGCCCTGTGTATGATCTGAAAGACCTACTTTGATGTCGGGATACACGGAGCGCAGTAGATCAATTTGGCCCAGGCCAGCATCTTCAAAGGGGGTGGGATACGCGTTGTTGCCATGGAGGATAGTAATATCTGCGTGGGGGTTTTCTTCTCTCGCCCACCGAAGGATATTGGCGACCATTTCTAAATTGCTTCCTATGCCGGCTGTAATAATGAGAGGCAGCTTAGTAGAGGCTACACATTTAACTAAGCGCGGATCTGTTGATTCAAATCCTGCTATTTTTAATCTCTTTACTCCTAGAGACACCAACTCTTCAATCGCAACTTCGTCAAACGGCGTCGACATGAATTCAATTCCAACATCATCACAATAAAGCTTTAGATCCTTTTGCCAATGGCGAGGAAGTTCGATATCTTTTATTAGCTTTCTTATATTCCTATACCCAGCGAAGTCCGGAGTGTTAGCTGAATACAAAGTCTCCGAGGAATAGGTCTGAAACTTTACCGCGTCGGCGTCGGCCTTAACTGCTACATCGATCAATGCTTTAGCTTGATCAAAATCGCGATTATGATTGGCGCCGGCTTCGGCAATTACAAAAACTTTAGTCATTTATTGGGTGCTCCTTATAAGTTCAAATTTTTCAGCATAAGATACGCCTATCTCTGCGCCCGTTACTTTCATCAAATTTTCTATATTCTCGTAACTGCGACTATGAGGCGGCGGCCGCATCTCCCCATCATAATTTTCTCTCAGGCATTCCAGTTTGACATTATAGGTTGTGGTCACATCGTAATAAACGTTGCCCAAAAAAGAGCCTCGTGGATTATAATCTGTGGAGGATGGAATTGCATAGGAGAGAATAGTCTGGTCTTTTTTAGTTTGGGGCCGGAATACAGTCACTGTTGCTCGATACACCAATTCATGATCGATATTCAGACAATTAGGATGATGAGTAAAAATTAGATTTGGTTCGAAATCCACATTCTGCTCCACGTATTTACACTTATCTAATAAGGATATAATATCTAGCCGATTATCCGGGTAGTTCGAGTAGGAATAATCGGTAATTCCGAGCTTTGTGCATACGGCCTCCAGCTTATCGTTCCGATTTTTAGTTGTTTGGCCGCGTGCAGATTCTCCATCTGTAAACGTAAGAAGCTTTATGTAAGCCCCTTCGGCTGCTAGGCGAGCAAGAGTGCCCCCACAGCCCAAAGTCTCATCGTCAGGATGAGCGGCTAATACCAATACTTTTTGTGTCATATTTATTCCAGTGCTTTTTTAGCTCTAGTAGATAGTGTACCATATAATGGGTGATTTTTATCACATATATTTCCACTGGTGGGGTTGTTCATCAGTAAGTAAGTGGTAGACATGGGAGATAGCAAACCCAGTATCACCCAAGGACTCTTGTACTCGGGCTTTCTCTGTCTCAACATAACTCATCAAGTTGTTTTAGACCATGTAATTAGCGACGCGGCCCATTCCTGCCTATGTCCATAGTGGTTAGCTTCCATGTGATGAATGGTGCCAAGCTTGGCGCTTTCTAGTTGCTGGATTACCTCCACGAGATCTTCATTATAACGATCAGAGGTGTTCTTCGGGGTGTTTAGAAGTTGCCAGCTTACCGGCTCAAGATGCACGAAATCCATCTCCGGGATTGGTAGCTCCAGCAGAGATGTAAAAAAGGTCTTACCAATCGTGGGAATCTGCTCAATAGAAAAACTACTAAAGAACACTACTTTCTGATATTCACTCTCTCTTAGGTGGGAACACAGGGTGGTGTTGTCATAGTAGTTAAAGGGGAGAGTCGTGATGGGGAGATCGAATGTATCAATAAAATGGTCTGTGCAAAGGCGCCCATTGTCCGACAACTCGCAGGCTAAAAAGTCATAGGTATTGCCAAAGAGGTGCGACAGATAAATACTATTGCGCCCCCATCCGGACCCCAAATCAACAATCAGATCGGTATCGGATGATAAACGATTCATAAGAGCTTCTGTCAGTACGCCTAATTTGATATCAAGATATTCTTGGGCGGTCGCAAAGTAGAGTCTATCTTTCAGAATATAGGGAATATTTCGCATATCCCGGCCGAGAGCACTTGTCTGCATCTCGTAAAGATTTGTGTTTGTCCAGGCCTCTAAGACAGATTTACCATCAGCTATTTGAGACTGAGCATGTTCATATACTTTGCCCCACACGCCTTCATGGGCCCGTTTGTTGTCTTCCCACTTTTTCATGTTTTCACCTCATATAATGGTAGGTTGAGAATTTTGGAGTGGACGCTTTCTAAATATAGAAGTGGCGCGTCATGCTGAGGGTCATAATATGTGGTCTTATGCAGCATGGGGTAATGGCGACTGACCCCTATGGTATCGAGCAACTCACTGGCATTATCCACTAGGGTGGTGGCCAGATAATAAGAAGACTTTTCATCTTGAGGTAGCAAACTATATTGCTCTGCCCATTTTTCATAGTTAGTTTTACGGTGCGACAACTTCTTTTCATAGTGGGGGAGCTGCGTCAGGGCAACCGCCGCACTCAAATTATTCATATAGAACTTAAAGCCCTCCTGTGTGATATCATAGGTGTGGCCATTAGGCGTACGCCCAAAGTTACGATAATTACGTAGATAAGTCGCAGCTTCTGAGTGGTTGGTGCCAATTAGGCCCCCGTCCGGGCTGCAAATCGGTTTATAAGGATGAAAAGAGAAAAAGACAAAATCAGACTTGATGGTGGGGGTCACACAATGCGCACTATCCACGACGATAATTTCATCCCCATAGGGCTCAAAACCTTCAATTGTACTCACACCCCCATAGAGCACTGGCATTAGGACCACAGGACGCTCACCCTCATCATTCGAATTCTTCGGCGGTATTGTTCGTTTAGTTTTATAGTCGGCGGTAGAAAACTGGAGGTTTTCATCCACATCTACAAAGATTATTCTATGACCTGTCGCTTGAGCGGCCCAAGCCGGTGATGTAAATCCCAAAGATGTGGTATAAACATCACACTCCCCTTGGTGGGCGCGCAGGTAGGCAAAAATCATGTAGGCGGCCGCGGAAGCAGAATTGGTAGCAATGTTGTATCGCTTCTGGGAGAAAGAGCCAAAGGCCTTTTCAAATTCTCCCACCTTAGGTCCGAAGCCCAACTCTCCCTTTCTCAAAATTTCAATAATTGGGGGGAGATCTTTCTCCGCAATCGTGGAATCAAAGGCTTTGAGTTTGCTCGAACTAATTGGCATCCTCAAGACCTCGTTGTATGAGTTGCACCAACTCTTCGACGTTGTCACTCATGTGGAGAGCCGAGTTAAACTCTGGGCCATTGTAGCCTTCCCACTCGGCCCGAAAGAGGCGTTTAGTGTACTGAGGTCGGACCGACAGAAGGTTGATATCTGGTACCTTGTAAGTAAAGGGCAATTCGGTTGCCGCGAGCATATCTTCGTGGAGTTTCTCGCCCGGACGCAGTCCAATTAGATCGTATTCGACAGGGGACCCATGCATTTGTGCCACCGCTGCAATGATAGTATTCATATCGTAGGAGCAGATTTGGGGAATGAAAACTTCTCCCCCTTGAGCGTTCTCTAACGCTCCTAGCACAGTATCAACCGCGTCTTCCAAAGTAAAGAGGAATCGAGACATGTCGGTCGATGTCACTTTGATCTTCTGCCCGTCAGCCAGAAGGGACAACCAAAGAGGAATAAAAGACCCACGCGACGCAATCACATTGCCATAACGAACCGAGGCGAAAATGGTAGTCTCTGAATGGTAATCGTAATTGGTGAAACATCGTTCAGCAATAAATTTAGATGAACCATACACATTGACTGGCTGGCATGCTTTGTCGGTAGAAATAAGAATACACTTTTCTACACCGTTGAGGAGCGCAGCGTGGGCCACGTTTTCTGACCCCGTGATATTGGTCTTGACACACTCATCGGGGTGAAACTCCATATCATCAATCCGCTTGAGGGCTGCGGTATGGATTACCATCTGAGGCTTATGGCGTTTCATGGTGACATTAAGCTTTTGAAAATCTCTAATATCGCCAATTACACGAATAATCGCGGGATTATTGCCGAATGAGAGGGCCTGCTTCCCCTCGTCGCGACTGAACACGATAATTTCGTTTTGGGGGTTTAGTGCCAGAAGTTTCTCGATCAGGGCTTTACCAAGAGATCCGGTACCGCCAGTAATGAGGTATCGTGTCACAGCTCCACGCGCGCAATCTTTTGGCTGGCCGGATTGAGTCGAGATATAATCTTCAACTCACAGCCTTCAGCCTTGAGCCACTCATACCACTCGTCCACGACTGCTAAGGTGATTTTTTCTTCATGAGACAAAGTCTCGACTGCAGCGTCATTGGCTGCTACTTCATTGCTATGAATAAAATTGGCCTTGTCATATTTGCTTCCCTTCTTATCGTAGAAGTGCTGCTGGTCGGCGCCGTCGGGCAAGAGTTTGTTATCCCACCCAATCGTTGTGGCCTCACTTACGCCTAGATGCTGGAGCAAATAAAAGACTCCCTCATACATGATCCCTGGGCCATAAGGACGCAGGAGGCTTTGTGTATCAAGCGTCCAGTCACCAAAGTTCTTCTTCTCAGAAACGGAGTTATCAAAATTGCGCTCGCGAATAAAGAACTTGAGATCACACTCACCCAGTTTGAACGGGGTAGTGGATGCTTCCATAACAACAGGCCGCTTCTTGGAATAATCATAATTCTTATAATTGGCGCAATTGTAGACATGAAAGTCTGTAACCTCAGAGAAGAGGTCATAGGCCTGCTTAATTGAAACAGTAAGGGTGTCGCCCAACAGAGCTGTGAGCTTATCACTATCGTGCTCGGTGAGGGTTGGCCCACACGAGAGGACATAGCAACTCTCTCCCTTGAACAAGTCTTTCAGTAACTCCAATTTTTCAGTCTGCAGCAACTGTCCCTGAAGTGCTTCGACGGCGGCCGTTGCTCTCTCCTTGGGATTCTCGATTGCCAACAAATCTTGCTTCAGAGTGGCGATCGAGGCGTCTGCTTCGAGAGTGGCCCCTAGGCTATCAACAAACTGGGCATAAATCTTCTCTTGCGTAAAATTCTCCAGGATATACTTTTGTAGGCCTAGTGCCTCTTGCTTGTAATGCTTGTCTTTCTCAATTGCTGCTCGGAGGCCCTGCTTGTAAGAAGCCTCCTTGGCATATGCCCACATGGAGTCGGCTTGTAAGACACCATCCCAGACAGCAGTCTTCTGAATTTGCTGAACATCATAATCAACCTTGATAATCCGTGGGAAGCTTTTGCCTTTCTTATTGGGACGACACATAAAGTCTAGTTGGCCGCTCCATGCAATAGTCAGTAGGGGCAAACCGTTATAGGCCGCCTCAAAAAGGGGTAATCCATATCCTTCACCATGAGCTATATTGATCAAAGCTTTCATCGTAGGATGCTGGTAGAGCCAGGTAAGCTGGCCGGGGGACAGTTCCCCGTGCACAAAATATATCTTGCACTTCCGGTCCGGGACATTAGCCAGAAGCCCCTGTATGCGGCTTTCGGTAAACATACGATCTCGAAGACTGTCACATGCGGTACTTGTTTTCACCACGAGGCCGACGTCAGCATCATCTTTGAACTCTTGAGCAAACCATACAATGGTATTTTCAAGGTTCTTTCGGGGCCCCCATTGAGACACAGCAAGGAAATTCTTAGTAGTGGTAAATTTAATATCTACTTCCTGGGGTTCTTCCTCTCGTACTGCGTAGTTGACAACTTCCACAGGTACTTGGAGCCCCCAGCCTTTGACCTTTTCCCCGGTTTCGCGGTTGCCGACATCATATTTAGTGTTTTCAAATACTTTCTTGGAGTGTTCCGAGATGGTAATGATCTTGTCTACCATCAAGTTACTTTTCTCTATCCATTGAGGAGCGACTTTTGTCGTTTCAATACCAGCAGTGTACCCTACATTGTAAGGGGCAATCTTCTCGAATTCATTGGGAATAGTAATTTGTAAGGAAAGATCGAAGGTACCTTGATTTTGGACATAGATTTGCGTCTTCTGAATTATTTGATCAAGCCATACCCTTTCTTCGCTCTCTTCCACGATGAGGCCCGTCTGTCCCCATGGGATATTTACAATATAAATATCCAAAACATCTTCTCGTGTGCGCAATGCACGTAATGCAAAGCGAGCTTGCTCGCCGTAGCCGGAGCGCGATAGCGCGGGGGCTTTTACCAAAATCGTCTTTCTCATTATAGTTCCTTTACCACGTACTTCTTATAGCCGGCCCGGGTGCTCCATGAACCATGCTTATCACAAATGCTCGTAAATAGTTTGTCCCAAGACTCTACAAAAGTGTCGAAGTTAAAACCACGGAGGGCCCATTCTCTACACTGTTCGCCCCAGGCGGCGCGCTCAGTTTTACTCATCGTATACATTTCTGTAAGGGCGCCCACTACCTGATCCTCAGAAAGCCGGTCCTCATAAATAAAAGGAACATCCTGACTTCCGATAATCGCCTTTGAAACAGGCTCCAAACCAATACCATACCAATTTTCTCCGTCTGTTATCTGATCCTGCATACCACCTGTCATATTCACGATGATAGGTGTTCCACAAGAGAGAGACTCTAGAGTAGCTAATCCAAACCCTTCGGCGTCAGAAATATTGATAGTGACATCTGCCATATTATACATTCCAGCCAGATCTTTAGACTCGACTTTATTTTTAGAAATAAGCACTTCCCCATTGAGGAGGTTTAACTCCTGCATAATTGCTTCCAGATCTTGTCCGTGGACATCTTTTGGATCAGTATGCATGATAAGAGTGGCCTTTCCGTGGGCATCGTTCTTGTCTAAGAAGGCCTTGAACCAATAGATAAGAGATCCTGACTGCTTTCGTCGTGCATTTCGGTTATTCCATAAAACCACGAATTTATCATCTAGTTTCTTTTCCTTGCGGAACGCTTGAACAATCTCTGGCTCCATTGGGGAGAAGATCTCCATATTCACCGCATGGGGGATATAGGAGCTTCCCACATCGGGAGCTACGGTCTTGACTATATCATGAGTAAGTTTTGAGATACATGCAATATGGTCTGTGGAATCGTACCAGACTTTGTTAAAGGTAGGGTAGGGGTAGTTATCCCACACATGATAATAAACCATGGGAAGGTGCGCGCGGATCTCGTGTTCGATATCCCAGAGCCACGTATAAAAACGAGGGTCTGTCATGAACCACAGAATGTCGGGTTTTTGCTGGTGGATCATAGCGCGGACCATATCCGCATTGCCATAACCATCGACTGGCCAAATAACCCAGTCCTGACCCCACTCTGGTGTATATTGAGGATCGTGTTTCGGGTGCTTGATAGCTCCCCCAAAGGACACAAACTGATACTTTCCAGTTTTGAGCATTCCTTCAATTATATATTTTGTTTGTGTTCCGACTCCGGACGGAGAGAGAGGATGATCACTGATAGTGAAAATCTTGATTTTATCAGACATATTAGTTCCTTATGGGCAGTGTGGTGTATTGAGCAATTTGCAGGGATAGGGCTTATGGCAATTCAGCCTGTTCTTGATACTAAACCTTTTAGTGATATTATAGATTGCCTGATACAGAAGTTTAAGAGCATTTTCTGTTTTTTTCTCTCCGCTCGTTACTCTGAAGATCTCCACTCTGTTTTTCTTAGCGGTTCTTTTCAGGAGGGCGAAGTGGGTTTCTACCTTCTTGGGGTCAATATTGTGCTTCTGACAGAAGAAGTGTTTATACAGGGTTAGCTGGTATGTGACGATCTTCTCAGCCTTTCGGCGGCTGTCCCATCCCCAAGAGCAAGTCTTCCAGTCGAACAGATGGTATGTGTCTCCGACCTTTACAACTGCATCGACGAAACCCTTAAAGTGTATGTTGAAGTTTTCGATAGGGACATATAGTTTTTCCTCGGAAGAGAAAACCTCATAGTCTCCGAAGTAGTCTTCCAGGGCGTCTTCCACTTCCGCTAGAATAGCCGGACCTGCGGTGCGCATGTCCTCAACCCGATCTTTATCAAAGGCAACGTTTTTCTCCATCAACTCTTGCAGTTGCTTGTCGAAGCCAATTTGAAATACCTCTGCCTCATCAATCTGTTCCTTGAGAAGCTTCTTCTCGCAAACGTCATGAATGGCTGATCCGAAGGCTGTGTATTCGTTTCCCTCGAATCGGGAAACCTTTTCAATCCATGCTTTTTTGTGATAGTGGGGGCACTGGGCCCAATCTTTCAGTTCGGAATAGGATATATGTTCACGTTTGTTTGTCATCAACTATTTCTTCAATCTTATCATATAATATGGGGCTGGTGTCTTTTACAATGCGAGGATCCTCTAAAATGTATTTCTCAAATCCATTAGCAAAGTACTCCTGCAGCGACGTTGCTGCATAAGGAGACGCAAACAACCCCATGGTTAGGGTTAGTAATGTGGGGTATCCCACTTCCAAAGCAAGAAATTCATCAAACTTTTGGTTGTATTCAGTAAACTGATAGAGAGCGGGGTTAATGGTAAATCCCTGGCTTTCTAAGATATGGCGCAATCGTTCTCGTTTACCAGAGAATTCTTCTTTGACCGCGGTGGAATAAATCTCCGTCCCATACTCGACTTCAAGTGAATGAGCTAACTCATGCACAAAATTCTGGAGGTAATCAAAGCTTGTAGGCTCGTCGGCGCGCATGTATATCCCTCCATTAGTAAAGGCTGCACTTCGGGTGCCCAAATCTTTGAAGTTCCCGATATACACCACGTCGATATTCGTCATAAAGGTGGCACGTAAATAAGTCTCTACTTCTTCACAGAATGAACGTACAATATCAAGATCTTCGGGAGCGTCGACCACAAAGACCGGGACATTATAAATATGATATTCCATTACTTAGGTGGAACTTCAATATTTTCAACATCTATCAAGGCCTGTTCATAACCTCGCAAAAAGTTTTCCTCTGCGACGGCCATCAAGAACTCGGGGAACTCAGCAGCGAATACTTCTACTGCCATGTCCACCGTCACATCCTCCGGAGCTGCCAACCGGTTGCCAATATAGTTGACTACCAAGTCTCGCAACCCACTGGTCGTCTCAATATATCGCTCTAAATCAGGGTTTTTGTTTTCCATCTTAATCTCACAAGTTTTCTGCGGCGAAGGTTGCTACCTTGGATCTCTCACCCTTACTCAGGGTAATATGAGAAGCCAGTTCAAAGTTCTTAAACTTCTCAACGGCATGCGTCAATCCATTTGACGTTGCATCAATATAAACGTTATCGATCTGTTCTACGTCTCCGGTCAACACAATTTTAGTACCTTCTCCCACTCTAGTTATTATAGTCTTTAATTCGTGAGTTGTCAAGTTTTGTGCCTCATCTATTATCATAAAGGCATTAGAGATTGATCGACCACGAATATAAGTCAAAGCTTCTATTTCTATTATACCCTTTTCCAGGTAGATGTCAAGAGTTATTTTGTCATTTCCCATCAAAAACTGCAGATTGTCCTGGATAGGCATCAACCATGGTGACATCTTCTCTTCCATGGTTCCTGGGAGGAAACCAATGTCCTTCCCAAGGGGCTGTACCGGGCGAGAGATGATTATGCGAGTGTACTCGGCTTTGGACTCGTCTATGGTCTGTTCAAGCCCAGCTGCGATCGCACAGATCGTCTTACCACTACCTGCCTTACCGATGGCAGTCACAATTTGGATGGCTGGGTCCATCAATGCGTCCATCAAGAACTGTTGTTCTTTGTTTCGAGGCTTGATTCCCCAGATTTTGCGGCCCTTAAACAGCTGCCGCAAAGGCATCGACGCGGTGATAAATTTTCCAAGAGCCGTCTTTTTCTCATTAGCGCTGGACACCATCATAACGTATTGATTCGAAAAGAGCCCTGGGGTGTCAAGATAGATATCCTGTCTTTCATAGAAGCGATCTATTGTTTGATCATCTACCAGAACTGTCGTATATCCTGTAAAAATGTTTTCGCTATTGTCTACGACTTGATTGTTTTGAAAATCTTCTGATGTCAGACCAATAGCATCAGCGATAACTCGCATGTTAATATCACGGGAGACGAGGATTACCTTGCGGTCGTTCTCACGCTGAGCCTTGAGTGCAGTCGCAATGATAAGATGGTCCGGGACCTTGACGTCTAGATCACAAGGAAGGTCTGCAGGAGTTATCCCTGCAGCGCTGATAGACTTGACAGTGCCGAGTCCCTTGCGTATACGTATGCCTTTGTCTAGAGATCCAGCTGATCGGAGTTCATCCCAAATCCGGATGATCTTTCGAGCTTGGGCTCCAACTGCATCTTGTCTTTTCTTGTGTTTATCAATTTCTTCAAAGACTTTCAATGGTACTTGAATATCGTGATTTTTAAAAGCGTAAATGCAATCTGCATTAGTAAGGTATATGCTGGTATCTAGGATATAGATTTTTTTGCGGCTCATTGAGGATTCTTTCTGCTATTGTAATTAGAGGTAAGGAAGTTTATTCTCCTACCTAGACTTTTGTAGACATTAGGATCTCGACTGAGCTTGGTAGCGGAAGGTCAGGGTCGTCGGACTCTGTGGCTATCACCATTCCTGATTCGCGGACAAGATCAGATGAGCTTTGGATTTTTCCGCCGCCGACATTCCACAGCAGTTGTACCCCAAGTTCCTTGCAAACATCCATTTCTGGTGTATTA
>Ga0098047_10000035_pt1 | contig 54055 bp, 29 predicted proteins | sample 12_taG_FD_92585 | JGI IMG/M metagenome (GOLD analysis project Ga0098047, IMG submission 92585) | Marine viral communities from the Subarctic Pacific Ocean - 12_ETSP_OMZ_AT15267 metaG | ecosystem: Environmental > Aquatic > Marine > Oceanic | place: Subarctic Pacific Ocean | collected 2015-01-16 | reverse complement strand
AGCAAAAAAAGCAAAAAAAGCAATACTGATTAACAAATATACTCCTACAGCTTTTATAAATAGTTTAGATGAAATTGCTAAAGACACACCTAATGATGCTACTTTAGGAAAAAGACTTAGAATAATATTAAAAATATGGAAAAAAGAATCATAAATTTAACTAAAAAAATTTGTAAAGAACACTTTGAAATGACTAATGGAGATGACTGTAAAAATTTAAATTATTTATGGTATATGTATGTACATGGTACAAAAAAAAATACATTTAAACCTTTTGTTTTTCTTGCAGAATTAAGTTTATTACACTATCTTAAATACATTGATAAAAAAAGTACAAACAATGTAATAAGCATGTTAGAATCAACAGATAAAGAAAATTTATTTGTAGCTTCCCAAGTAATTCAATTTTATAGAAAAGAAAGAATTAAAGAACTAGGAGAATTTAATATTAAAGAACCAAAATATGTTGAAGTAAGAAAATCTTATGAAACAAAAATATTAAATAAAGATATTTGGTCTAATAAAAAAAAATTAGAAAATAATGAGTGAAAAAGAATTAATAAAATTAAATTTTATACGTACAGATGTTCCTGATGCAGAAAGTGGTAATGGTTATGATTATTACTATTATACCTTAGATATAATGCCAGGATTATCATTAACATCTGTTGCAGATGATGAAGTAGAAAATGATAATTGGTATGTACGCAATTGGGATTGGCCTCAAGCTAAAATTAAAAATACTGAATCTATTAAACAATTAAAAAAAATGGTATTATGTTTTCAGCAAAATTAAAACTTGAAGAGGGTAAATTAATTTATCCAAAAGAATTAGATAAATTAAAATATAATTTATTTATTGATAAACTTGTTGAAGGTCAAGAAGTTGATATATTTATGTCATTATCAGAAAATAATGGAAGTGGTGCACAAATTTCAAAAGTGCATAAATGTATTAGAGAATTAGCTAAAGAAAGTGGTTATAGTTTTGATGACATGAAAAAACTTGTAAAAGAAAATGCAGGTCTTATAATAGCTGGAGAAATAAAATCCTTTGCTGATTGTAATAAAGAAGAATTAAGTCAAGCTATACAAACTTGTATTGAAATAGGAGAATTTTATAATGTTAGTCTTCATTAGATTTAACTTTTGATATTAAATCTTTTTTAATGTCTTTAATATCTACATTTTTTTCAATAAAAGAATCAGTTTCTAAAGCTTGCTTTTCTATTTCACCAATAAGTAAACTTAAAGTATAAAAAAGTCTTTCTTTATCATTCATATTTTTATATTCTTGAGAAACTATTTGTTTTATAAATTCTTCAGGATTTCCTGATTCATCATAAAGTTCTTTAAAAACTGTAAATATTGAAGCTTTGGTCATTAAATAATAAGTTTTATTAACTTTTACATTTAATAAAGCATCATCTTTCATTTCTTTAATTTTTTTACTTTCCATTATTTAATTTTTATCAAATATAAACAAAATATGACAAAAACTATAGACATAAATGAAATTAAACAAAAATTATTTAAAAAATTAGAACCATCAGGATGGGATAAAATTCTTAAATCTTTTATATTTAGCACTGATTTTGAAAATATTATTATTCAGTTAGTAACTTTATCAAAAGATAGTAAAAGATTTACTCCTAAACTTAGTCAATTATTTAAAGCATTTGAAGAATGTCCTTATGATAAACTAAAAATCATAATGATAGGGCAAGATCCTTATCCAGAACTTGGTATAGCTGATGGTATTGCATTTAGTTGTAGTAATACAATGGAACAACATCCTCAACTTAGATATTTATTAAATGCAGTTAATAAAACTGTATATGATGGTGTTGGACAATCTTATGATCCAAATTTAACTAGATGGTCTAATCAAGGAATATTAATGCTAAACACTGCATTAACTACTACTATAGGTAAACCAGGACAACATTATCCTATATGGAAACCTTTTTTAGCATATTTATTTGATTATTTTAGTTTTGCACACACAGGATTAGTATATGTCTATATAGGTAAGCAAGCTCAAGATTGGAAAGATTTAATTCATGATATGAATTATAAATTTTCAATAAGTCATCCTGCATCTGCTGCTTATTTAGATGATTCTCAATGGGATTGTGAAAATATCTTTAATGATATTAATAATATTATGTATAACTTATATGGCGAAAAAATAACTTGGTAATATGGATGAAATATTTAATAAATTAATAAAAGAAAAGCTAACACCTAATTCTTTATATGTATTATATTGTATAAAAAAAAAGTTATCTGTATCTAAAGCCTTGGCTAATTCTGATTTAGAAATACATAGATTAAAAGCTGATGACTGGTTAAATGAACAGTTGCAGTTAACAAGTAAAAGTATTATCTTTATGGAAGAATTAAATTCATACTTTAGAAAAAGTAAAAAGAAAACTTCTAAAGATTTAATGGGAGATAAATTTGATATTTATATCAAAAAATATAATTCAATATTTCCTGTTAAAAAACTTGGAAGCGGTAAGTATGCAAGAACTAATCTTAAAAATCTAGAATCAGGTTTTAGATGGTTTTTTGATACTTATGACTATGATTGGAAAACAATATTACAAGCAACAGAAAAATACGTAGAAGAATACAAATTGAAAAATTATGAATACATGAGAACATCCCAATACTTTATTAGAAAACAAAATACAGACAAATCATTTGAGTCTGATTTAGCTACCCACTGCGATATGGTAAATGATGGTGGCTGTAATGAAGAAAATATATTCAGAGAAAAAGTAGTATAATTTGGAACAATTTAACAATGCAAAGCCTTTAAAGGCTATTAGCAAAGTGCGTGCTTATGAAAAAGCTCTCTTAGAAATGAAAGGGAGAATGGATGGTAAAATTAAAAGTCTTAAAACTGCATGGCCAAAGTTTAATGATGCTACACTAAATGGTTTAGAATGGAATACACTAACTGTTGTTGGTGCAAGACCAGGTGTCGGTAAAACTTTGTTTATGGAACAACTTGTTACTGAAATAATTGCTCTTAATACAGATCAAGATTTTCAAGTATTACAATTTCAATTTGAAATGCCTGAAAAAACTCTTGGTATGAGAGCATTTTCAACCATAACTCAAAAAGACTATGGTATTTTACATAGTAAATATGAACCACTTCAAGAAGATATTTATAATAAATGTAAACAATATACCAGTATATTAAATAAAAATAATAAAGTTTATTCTGTTTATAGACCCTGTACTGTTAATGAATTTTGTGCAAGTATACATTATCACTTTGAACAAAATGTTAAAATAAAAGATGATAAAAAAATATATCCAAAATTATTAGTAACAGTAGATCATTCAGCTTTATTTAAAAGAGATAGGCATGAAAAAGATAGATTTGAAATGTTATATAATTTAGGAGAAGCTCTTACTTTTATGAAAAGAAGTTATCCTCTATCATTTGTTGTATTAAGTCAGCTTAATAGAAATATTGATGATCCTAAAAGAGCTATGGAAGGTACATATGGTAACTATGTTTTAGATTCTGATTTATTTGGAGCTGATGCATTATTGCAACATGCTGATATAGTAGTAGGTATTAATAAACCAGCTGCTAGAAAAATTAGATATTATGGTCCTGAAAGATTTCAAATCATTGATCCAGATACTTTAGTATTTCATTTCTTAAAATGTAGAAATGGGGATACAAGAATGAGTTTCTTTAAATTAGATAGAAATACAATAAGAATAATAGAAATGAATACACCAGGTAATACACAAACCAATACAAAAATTAATATATGAATACAAGACAAGAGAATACAAAAATTCTTATGGCAACACATTTGCCAACTTTTAAAAAATTTAAAATTATTGATCCTTTTTTTGTTGCTAAATCTGCATGGGCTCCTCCAGGAGAAGAGCTTAAAATGCAATTTTTTCCAAATGAATTAAAGCAAGGTAAAGATATATATACAGAATTTAGTGATTTTAATGGAGTTTCAGAAGATACAACACATACATTGTATAAGCTAAAATATAATCCTTTTTATAAAGAAGAATATCCTTTAGAACAAAAAACAAGTAAATCAGGTAATGACTATGAAGTATATATTGTTCCCGTTGAAGAACTTGTTGTAATTGATAAAAAAACCGGTAAAGAAATACCTTATAATTCTTATCAAGATTATTTAAAACACCCCCCTAAAGAAATAGAAACACAAGAAGCAGATTTTCCAAATTTTGCTAAAGAATATCTTGAAGTAGGGTTAAAGAAAAAAGAAGAAGATGATCCTAATTATGTTCCTTGGAAAGAAGATGATGTTAATAAAGATAATATTAATGAAGATCTTAAATCAGTTCTTTTAAAAATTGCATTTGAATTAAATAATCTTTCAGATATATTATCACACAAAATAACAAAAATAAAATGAGCATAGTACTTCCAACAACAAAAGTAAAAATAGAAAGAGTTAATCCTAAGAGATTAATTATTTATAGTAAACCTAAAACAGGTAAAACAACAGCATATGCAGGATTAAAAAATAATCTTATATTAGATTTAGAAAATGGAGCTGAATATGTTGAAGCATTAAAAGTTAAAATTAACAATTTACAAGACTTACTAGATGCTGGAAAAGCAATTAAAGACGCAGATAAACCTTATGATTATGTTACTGTAGATACAGTAACCGCATTAGAAGAAATGGTAATGCCCTTAGCAGTAAAATTATATAAGAAAACAGCTATGGGAAAAAATTATGATGGTGATAATGTAATAACTCTAGCAAATGGTGCAGGATATTTGTATATTAGGCAAGCATTCTTTCAAGTTTTAGATTTTATTGACACCTTAGCACCACATATTATCTTATCAGGACACATCAAAGACAAAGTTGTAGATGATAAAGGAGAAATGGTTATGGCTGCTAATATTGATCTCACTGGAAAAATAAAATCCTTAATTTGTGCTAATTCAGATGCAATTGGATACATGTATAGAAAAGGTAACAAAGTATTTATCAATTTTAATAATAATGATAATGTAACATGTGGTGCAAGACCTGACCACTTAAGAAATAAAGAAATAGTAATTTCTGAAATGCAAGTAATGAGTGGTGAGATAAAAACTCACTGGAATAGAATATATAAATAAACTTAATTAATAATTTAAAAAAAATCAAATGGCTTTAAGTACAACAGATTTATCCACAGGTAGCGGGAGCAGCATGCCTAAAACAATTGCTCCAGGAAATCATGAATTAAAAATTAATAGTGTAAGATTAGATGAATTTAAATTTATAGAAGGGGCGTATCATCTAATATTAGAAATGGAAACTAAACCAATTGAAGGTTTTGAAGGTTTTATGAAAGATAGAAATGATGAAAGTAAAGGTAGATATGAAGGTCAAATAGGAAGAGTAAAGGCAAGTCAATATGCATTTGCTGATGGAGAAACCAAATCAGGAATTAAAATTGAAAGAGATAGATCTCTTTTAGTATGGTTAAAGAATTTTTCTGCAGCTTTAGGTATTACTGATTGGTTTACTGAACAAGATAACCAACATGAAACAATTGAAGACTTTGTAAAAGCTTTTAATGAAACAGCTCCCTATCAAGATAAATATTTACATACTTGTTTAGCAGGAAAAGAATATGAAAACAAATCAGGTTATATTGCATATGACTGCTGGTTTGCAAAAGCACAAAATAGAAAGTATGGCTATGCTCCAAATGCAGAAAATATACTTCCTTATGATGAATCAAAACATTTAAGAAAGATTGAGAACAAACCAGTTGAATCTTTTGGTAATGATGATGATTTATCAATTCCACTGAAAACTAGTTCAGATTTTAATCTTGACTAATTTATAATTAACATTATAGAAAGGGGAAGTCAATTGGTTTCCCCTTTATTATCTAAATTAATTTTTATGATTTCAACAAAAAATTTAATTTCTAGTTTAAAAGATATACCTGCGGGTTGGCCTTTTGAATATTATTTAGGATTATCAAACAAACTTAATGGTCAAGATGTAAAAATTAAATCTATAGTTAATACAAAAGAAAGAATTCCTTCTATGTGTATTTACTTTGATATTAGTAGAGATAAATATAAATTCAAAGATTTTTCTTCTGGTTTACAAGGTGATTCAGTGGAACTAGTAAAAGTATTTTGTAACCTTAAAACTCGTGGTCAAGCTGCCATGAAGTTAATTCAAGATTATAATGAATATATTCTTACTAATAATTATAACCCAATTCAAGAATATAAATCTCATAGTAGATATAAAGTCACTGATTATGAAATAAGACATTGGACAACTATTGATCAAAAATATTGGACTAAGTTTAATATTGGGTCTAGACTTCTTGAAAAATATAATGTAGCTCCATTGCAGTACTATAAGATGACAAAAGAAGATGATAAAGGTAAAGAAAGTTCAATTGCTATTAAAGGTCTTAGCCTATATGGTTATTTTAAAGATGATGGTACATTGTATAAAGTTTATCAACCCAAAGTATCTGATAAAAAGTTTATTAAAGTCAAAAACTATATTCAAGGTTCTGACCAATTAAACTATGATAAAAAATATCTTGTAATTACGTCTTCTTTAAAAGATCTAATGGCATTTAATAGGTTAAAGTTAAATGATGCAGAATCAATTGCACCTGATAGTGAGAATACTTTAATACCAGAGAGTATGCTCAAAAGTATAATATTAAAGTATGAAAAAATATTTGTTTTATTTGATAATGATGAACCAGGAATTAAATCTATGAAAAGATACAAAGAAAAATATAATTTTGATTATGTAATTCTTGATATGGAAAAAGATTTATCTGATTCCATTAAAACTTATGGTTTATCTAAAACTAGGGAAACCTTATTGCCATTATTAAAACAATTAATATGAATTTAAAAAGTGAAATAAAAAAATCAATGGTAAAATGGTGGATTATATATCCAGAAGATTCAGAACGTGTTTCTTTTGAAGATGAACTGATTCCTGAAAATGCTATAGGATTTGTTTATAAAATGAAATTTACAAGAGAAAATAAAGAATATTTCTATATAGGTAAAAAGAATTTTTATTCAAATCAAAAAAAAAAGTTTGGTAAAAAAGCTTTAACTAAAGTAATAGATAAAAGAAAGAAAAAATATACAATGATGAAAAAACTTTCTTATAAAAATTATTTTAGTAGTAATAAAGATATAAAACAAGCATATAAAGATGGAATTTATATAGATAGGTTAATACTTAAAATTTGTTTTTCAAAAGCAGAACTTACTTATCAAGAAACTAAATTTCAATTTTTACATAGTGTTTTAGAAAAAGACGAATATCTGAATGGAAATATACTAGGTAGATTTTATAAAGGAAAAGTATGAATAAAAAAATTTTAAGAAACTTATTAAATATGATGCAGTCTAGTGATGAAGATAATCATTACATGGCTATGCAAGCAATTGTAAATTTAGGACCTCCAAATATTGTGGAAGTTATATATAAAGAAGAACTATTGTTCTTATGGGTATATGGTAGACCACATCTAGAAGATTGGGCTATAGTGAAACCTGAAGTTACCAAAATGTTTCGTAATATATGTACTAAATACAGACCTAAAGGATCTCTTACAATGAGTAAGCAAGATTTAAAATATAAAGAAAGATGGTTAGGACATTTAATAGGTCCAAATGCCCGTGTTAAAAAACCATGGGTAGCAGAATTAATAATTGAAGAAATTATTAATGAGAAGAAGCGTATTTTTAATGCTCTTGATTTTAAATATAAAGATATCCAAATAAAAATAACACAATGAATAGACGAGATTCACTAAGTAAAACATCAAAAGATTTAATGTTAAAGGAACCTTATTATGGTTTCTTTTTATTAATGTTACACAAGAGTTGGAGTAATAAACTTCCAACTGCAGGTGTATGTAAAAATGGTATCAACTTTCAGTTGATGATCAATGAGAAGTTTTGGACTGATTTGTCTGAAGACTACAGACTAGGACTACTGAAACATGAATTATTGCATATTGCATTTCAACATCTTACAACCTTCACTATATTTAGTGATAAAAAGATAGCGAATATTGCAATGGATATGGAAATCAATCAATATATAAGTAATGATTGGTTACCTAAAGGTGGAATAGATATAGATGACTATTCTGATCTTAATTTAGATAGAAGAGCTGGTTGTAGATATTATTATGATAAGCTTAAACAAGCTCAAGAAGATAAAAAACAGAAGGATACTTGTGGAGATAAGAATATGGACAAACTTCTTGATGGAATGGAAGGTGGACAAATAACAGTTACTCTAGATGCAGATGGAAATATTAAAGATGTTAATATTCCAAATCATCAATGGGATGAATTTGAAGACATGCCTGATGCTGAAAAGAAACTAATTGAAAAACAAATTCAAAGAGTTCTTAGTGAAGCTAAAGAACAGACAATTAAAAAGAGAGGGTATATACCAGGAGAAATTGAAGGTATCATCAAATTAGATGAAATTATACCACCTAAATTTAATTGGAAAAAATATATTAGAAGATTTACAGGTTTATCTACAAAAATCTTTACTAGAAAACTTAGAAGAAAAGAAAATAAAAGATTTTCTGAAAATCCTGGTCTTAAAGTAAAGATGAGACAAAATATGCTTGTTGGTATTGATACTTCAGGTTCTGTTTGTAATGACGAATTAAAAGAATTTATAAATGAAATCCATCATTTATATAAAGCAGGTGTTGATGTTACAATTGCACAATGTGATTCTAGAATACAATCTATCAAACAATATGATGGAAAATTTGAATTAGAAGTTGCAGGTAGAGGAGGTACAGACTTTAATCCTGTTCTAGAATATTTTGAAGAAAATAATAAATATACAAGCTTAATCTATTTTACAGATGGAGAGGCTTGGACAGATATAAAACCCAGAAAACAAATTTTATGGGTATTGTCAGAGAGATCTGATTTTAATGATAACTTACCAGGAAAACAAATTAGATTAGAACTTTAAAAAATAAAATAAATGAGTGAAAGCACACAATTAAACGTTGATGAGTTAAAAGGCTTTTTAAAGCACATGGTGAAAAATAATCAGCATATTCAAAATGAAGGAAAAATTCCTGTTGCTGTAAATATTGAAGGAGATGCAGGTTTAGGTAAAACTTCTGCAATTATTCAACTTGGTAGAGAGTTGGAAATGGATGTTGTAAAAATTAATCTATCACAGATAGAAGAATTAGGTGATCTTGTTGGATTTCCTGTAAAAGAATTTAAAATTCAAAATAAAGAAGGTCAAAGCACTTGGATTAATGATAGCCAAATGAATGCAGCTATGAAAAAAGGTTATAAAGTTATAGACAAAAGAATGTCTCATGCTGCACCTGAATGGATTCAAGGTAAAAAAGAAGGTGGTTTTTTAGTATTAGATGATTATACTAGAGCTGATCATAGATTCATGCAAGCTACTATGGAATTAATAGATAGACAAGAATATATTTCTTGGAGTTTACCTAAGAACTGGCATGTACTTTTAACTACTAATCCAGATAATGGAGATTATCAAGTAACATCTCTTGATGATGCTCAAAGAACTAGATTTATTTCTACTGAATTAAAATTTGATGTAGATGTATGGGCTAAATGGGCAGAAAGTGAAGGGATTGATGGTAGATGTATTAATTTTTTATTAATGAATCCTGAAACAGTAACTCAAAAAGTTAATCCTAGAAGTATTACTACTTTCTTTAACTCTATTAGTTCTATTCAAAAATTTGAAGATGATCTCCCATTAATTAATATGATTGGTGATGGATCAATTGGTGCAGAACCTTCTGCTTTATTTGCTATGTTTATTAATAACAAGTTAGATAAGATTATTAGTCCTCAACAAATTCTTACAAATGAAAATTGGGATTATGTAAAAGGATCTTTAAATTCTTGTATTGGAATAGATGATGAATTTAGAGCAGATATATCTAGTATTATTAGTACTAGAATTATAAACTACTCAGTTATGTTATCTGAAAAAGGTTCAGTTTCACAAAAATTAATCAATAGATTAATAGAATTAACTACAGACTGTGAATCATTCACTGATGACTTAAGATATTACATGGTTAAAGAAATTCTTAATGCTAATAAAGCAAAGTTTTCTAAACTGATGTTAAATCAAAAAGTTGTAGCAATGACTGTAAAATAAATTATAAATAACTAAATTAATATAAGATAGGGAAAATAAATTCCCTATCTTTTTTAAATTATTAAAAAATGAATATAAAACAAATACCCTATTTTACAATAGACTGGAATACAGAAAGAGATGAATATGGAAAACACTCTTTTACTGATATAGAATTGGAAGCAGATAACCTAACTACTTTTCATAAAAACATCATTGATAAAACTGATACAGGATATTCTACTCCTCGCAATTTAGTTGAGCTTGATGCACAAGCTTATATACCTAAAAAGAATGATAGAATTTATTTTATGAAAGGAGTTACAGTTCCAAGAGTAAAATTAAAAGATCTATCTTTAAACTATAAAATTAGAACAACAACAGATATAGAAAAAGCTACAGTAATTGTAGGTAGTTCTGTGGCAAGTGATAAACTTGTTAAACAAGAATGGTATTATAATATACCTTACCCAATATGGGAAAATGTTTATTCTGAACTTTTAAAAATAGTTGAAAATTTAGATTCTTATTATCAAGAACGTTTTGTAAATGTAAATCTTCATTTAAAAGCTTATGCAGAAGAACATGGTGAAGATTTTAAAATATTAACTGATTGGCAAACACAAGCCTTATTTAATAATAATTCTTCTAATAAACCAGATAATTTTTCTCTTTTGCTTACAAAAGCATGGAAACAATATAGATTAAAATACCCAAATAATAGTAAAAATAATAGTCAATATGTTTTTACTATATCTGATCACAATGTTGACTTTCTCAATAGTGTAGTAGGTAAAACTATTATAGAACAAAATGGACTTCTTGAAGTTGTTAATGGAGAAGATTGTACTACTATTAATAAAGACATGTATGAAAACTTACGTAACATGTTTAAAAGTAGTGATTCAGAAAATCATATACTTGCTATGGAAATTATGGCTAACTGTAATTATAAAGAAAGTGTACTATGGTTAGAACTTCTATATTATCATCATAATCATGAAATACAATATTCTAAATCCAAAAATCATGTAAACTTTAAATCTCTTAAAAGTTATATGGATAAAGATAATTATTACAATCAACATGTTGATACACTAATTAGAGGTTTAGTATCTCATGATTCATTATCTAAAGAAGCTTTAAAAATTATAATGGAAGAAAACGCACACTTTTTTAATAATGGAGGATATAGTGAATTTGTTAAACCAAGAGAGTATACATTAAACCCTGAAGTTGCAGAAAAAACAGGATTTTATTGGACTTCTAAAACTGACCATTATCATGAAAAAAGTGATGTTGAAAAAATTCTTGAAGAAGACCCAATCTCTGAAGAAAATATAAAACTTGAAGAAAATTCTGACTCTATTGAAGAAACAACAAATGAAGTTATGGAAACTTTAATAACTAAAGAATCAGTTAATGAAGATACTGTAGAAGAAGTTTCAAATTCTGAGGCTGACACGGCAAAAACAGCTGTCCAGGGAAATCCTGAAATTGAAGAGACAGAAATAAAAACAATAAAAAAAGTTACACAAACTTTAATTAAACAAACAAAAGATGAAGAAGAATTTGATTGGTTCTGATGAACTAAAACAATTTTATAGAGAAAAATTCTATTTCAGCTATAGCAGCATAAACAAATTATTGTTTTCACCAAGCATGTTTTTTAATCATTATGTGCTCAAACAAAAGGAAGATAGTGTTGACCCTCACCTTGTAAAAGGTAGGGTCATTCACTGCCTTCTTTTAAACCCTGAAGACTATAATAATGAATTTATAACTGTGCCTGGTAGACTTCCAAGTGGTAACAATAGAATGATTGTAGATGAAATTTTCAAATTACATTTGGAAACTTCAGATGATTCATTAACTTTGTTGAAGTATGAGACTGCAATAGTAGATCTCCTGAAAAAAATAAACTTGCATCAAAAGCTTAAAACTGATGAAGCAAGAACAAAGAAAATCTTAATAGCTGATAATATTAGTTATTTTGAATTCTTGAAGTCAAGTCAAGGAAAAACCTTATTAGATTATGAAACACTTAACTATTGTAAAGAGTGTGTAGAATCTATTAAAGAAAATGAATCTGTTAAAGCATTATTACAACTTGATGATTCTGATTTAAAAGTATATAATGAAATTTCTGCTAAAACTGATAAATTATTATATGGTAAATTTGCATTTGGTTTTAAAGGTATACTTGATAACATAGTAATTGATGATGAAAAAAAAATCTTATTTATTAATGATTTAAAAACAACAGGGAAACCTTTAATTGATTTTCCAGAATCTGTAGAATATTATAGATATTGGATTCAAGCAGCTTTATATTATAATCTTGCATTTTATACATATATTGTTGATAAAGATGATGCTAAAGATTGGAATATACAATTTACATTTATTGTAGTAGACAAATATAATCAAGTATATCCTTTCCAAGTTACTCCTAAAACAATGAGTGAATGGATGAAAAGATTTTATGAAAAAGTTCTTAAACAAGTTGTATACCATTATGAAAAGAAAGATTATAATTTACCTTATGAATTAGCAGTTGAAAATTTAAAACTTTAAATCTTAATATGTATGGCAATAAAATCTGTTTATAATAAATATTTTCAAAAATCCAAGGTGTTTTTATATCCGCTTCTTGGAATTAAAAGAGGTTCTAAAATTGTACCAAGTGAGACTTATCTCACTTGGTATCCGTTTTATGAAACTGAGGATATGAAGTTAGTGTGTTTATATCATCCTAATAAATCAAATGAATATGAAAAGTATGAAAAAAATGTTTTACTAAAACATAATAGACTATATGATATACAATTAATAGATCAACACAATAAATTATTTATTTTTGATTTTTCTGATATGAAAGAAGATTGGCAATATTTTATTAATGGTAAATATAGCAATCTTAACAATAAAATTAAAGGAAAAATAAAAGGATTTTTTGATGTACATAGTGCTAATTATGTATATATGAGTAGTTACTTATATCCAAATGAATATTTTGATAATTATGCAGAATGTTTAGATGTTGATATAAACATTATCAAAAAAGTTGGTGAATTATGTAGTAAACCTGATCTTAAAAAAGAAACTTTAACAATGAAAATAGTAAAATTAGAAAATGTAAAAATAATTAATTAATTAATTTATAATAAAACTAATATGGATAATAAAACAATGATGCTGGTTGAATCAAGCTGGCACGAAACACAAACTTTTAAAATGATACCAATCAGTAATGATTGTCCTTATGTAGAATGTATTTTTGATCCTTCTTCTAAAGTTTTTGTAATTATTAGTAAAGTAACTAAAACATCTTTACATATGCTTCCTAAACTTGATGATTATGGTAAAGCCATTTCAGGTCTCAAAGGAGCAAAACAAGATAGAAAATCAATTGATACTTTTCAAGAGTATTATATTGTAGATACAAATTCTATTAAAGAAATAATAAATCTTTTTGCTATTAATGCAAAGAAATTTGATATTACTAAACATTTAGATAAAGTATCTAATAAACCTTCAGTAGCTGCTATAATAGATTAACATGTCTAGACAACATTTTGTAATGGACTATGAAACTCTATTAAATTGTTTCATAGCTGTTTTTGAAGATATTAAATCTATAGATAGAGAAATATTTGTTATTCATAAAGAAAGAAATGATTGTCTAGAATTTATAACATTTCTAGAAAGAAACATTATTCAAAATGAATGGCATGTATCTTTTAATGGTATTGCATTTGATGCTCAAGTAACAGAACACATATTAGCAAACAAAGACCAGCTACTTGAAATGAGTGGTGAAGAAGTTGCTTTGTTTATATATGAAAAAGCTCAAGATACTATTCAAAGACAAAATGAAGGTGAATGGTCAGTATTTGCTCCTTGGACTCTGCAAATTAAGCAGATAGATTTATTTAAACTCAATCATTGGGATAATGCAGCTAAGAGAACTAGTTTAAAGTGGGCTCAATTTAGTATGAATTGGCAAAATATTCAAGATATGCCAATACATCATAGTACTAAAATCAAAACCTTAAAAGAAATAGATGCTATAATAGAGTATTGTATTAATGATGTTGCTTCAACTAAAGCAATTATGTATCGCAGCAAGAAAGAAATTGCTTTAAGACAAGAATTAACAACAGAATACAATATAGATCTATTAAGTGCATCTGAACCAAGAATTGCAAAAGAATTATTTGCAATGTTCCTAAGTAAAAAAACAGGAATAAAAAAATATGATTTAAAAAAGATGAGAACCTATAGGTCTAAACTTATAGTTAATGATCTTTTATTACCTTATATTAAATTTGAGACAGCAACCTTTCAAAAGCTAGTTAATAAGTTTAAAGACCTAGAACTAGATCCATATGATTTAAAAGGTAGTTTTAAATATAGTGTTAGATATAAAGGAATCACTACACACTTTGGTCTTGGTGGTGTACATGGTGCACGTAAAGAGATATATATATCTAATCAAGAATATGTAATTATGACAAGTGATGTAACAAGTTTTTATCCAAATCTAGCTATTAGAAATGGGTGGGCTCCTGCACATCTTCCTAAAGAAGAATTCTGTGATCAGTATGAATGGTTTTTTAATGAAAGAAAAAAGATACCTAAATCTGATCCAAGAAACTATGTTTATAAGATTGTACTAAATAGTACTTATGGTCTTAGTAATGATCAAAACAGTTTCTTATATGATCCTGAGCTTACTATGCGTATAACTCTTAATGGACAATTAAGTCTTATGATGTTATATGAAATGATATGTGAAGGTATCCCAAATGCTGTTCCTCTAATGCAAAATACAGATGGTCTTGAGACTAGAATTCCAAGAAAGTATGTAGATACATATATGGAGATATGTAAACAATGGGAAGATATAACTAATTTACAATTAGAACATGATACATATCAAAAAGTTGTATTAGCAGATGTAAATAATTACATTGCACAAACTGAAGGAAAAGAAACTAATACTAAATGTAAAGGTAGATTTGTATTTGAAGATTTACCATTACATAAAAATAAAAGTTTCTTATGTGTACGTAAAGCTATATATGATTATTTTATCAATGGAAAAAATCCTGAAGAATCAATCAAAGAAAATAAAAATATTTTTGATTTTTGTGGTGGTGTAAAAGCTAAAGGTAATTGGGAGTTTTGGGAAAATTATGTTAAAAATGAAAAACATAATAAAGACAAACTTCAAAAAACTGTTAGATATTACATTAGTAATAAAGGATCTAAAATTCTTAAAATAAATTATATTGATAATAGAGTGTCTCAAGTTGAGGCAGGAAAATGGTTACAAACTGTGTTTATTGATTACATAGAAAAACCATTTGAAAATTATGATATTAATTATGATTTTTATATAAAAAAGGCTAAAAAAGAAATAGAATCTCTTGAGCCAATTAAAACACAATTACAATTATTTTAATTATGCCAACAAAAATAAAAGAATGCACAAAGCAGCATCTTGTAGATGTTGCTTTACCAAGTCATGGAAGTACTTATACTGTAATCAGTCATAAGTCAGTTATGGACCTATCAATTCAATCTTTAGTAGATGCAGGATTTCAAGTGAATGATGAATACTATAGATGTACAAGAGACGGAAACATAGCACAAGCTGTATATAGATTAACTTATATGGATGACTCTGAGTTATCCATGATGTTTGCCTGGTCAAACAGTTATAATAAACAAATGAGGTTCAAATGTGGTATTGGAGCTTACATAAATCAAACTAGTAGTAGTATGGTTTGTGGAGACATGGGCTCTTGGGCTCGTAAGCACACAGGTTCTGCAGATACAGAAACTGAAGAAACCATAAAAGACCAAATTGCTAATGCTCATATGTATTATAAGCAATTAGTAAATGATAAAAATAACATGAAAGAAATTAATATCACAAAAAGACAACAAGCTCAATTGCTTGGTATCTTATTTGCTGAACATGAGATTCTTACTACTGAGCAAGCTAGTATAATTAGACAACAAATGTCTAGACCTAGTTTTACTTATGAAAATGCTGACAGTTTATGGGCATTTTATAATCATGTTACTTTAGCTCTACAACAATCACATCCTAAGACTTGGATGGAGGATCAAAGAATTCTTCATTGGTTTATTTCTGATGCTTTTAAATTTAATGCAGTAGAAGTTATAGAAGTTGATCCTAATCAAGTAGACTTAGAAGATGCAATTGCTGAAGTTGAGGCTGAGAATGTAAAAATATCACCTGAACAACAAGAGGAATGGGATCAGCAAACTAGAATTGAAGAAGGTCTTGACCATAAAGGTGAAGAATCTGAAGCTGAAGAAGATGTAACTGTTACTGAAGCTACAGAAGATGAAGTTGCAGATCAGTTATATGGAGTTAATAATGACCCAGAAGAGGTGATCGGTGAATTTACTCCTGAGATCACAATTGAAGAACAAATAGCTGAAGATGAAGCTGCAGTGGCTGAAGTATGTGGTGAAGCTCCTGAATCAGTAGAAGAAGTGTCTGATCATTATGATTTGCCATTAGGTTCTGATGATATGAATTCATGTCCAGAGGTTACTGATGAAGAAGCATCAGAATTAATTAAAGGCCAAGAAGCTGTTGATCAACAAATGGCTCAAGAAGCAGCCGCTGATAATTCAGTTAGTGATGAGAATATAGATGATGCTCTTAAAGGGGAACCAAACTTTGATTTAGATTTTACACCAATTGTAGAAGATAATGAAGATGTTAACTCAGATGATGTTGATTTTGATTTCAATTAAATAATTAAAGGGATAGCTTAGGCTGTCCCTTTTTTTTTTAATCATGAAACACATGAAATTGTACAGTCATAATAAATAAATAAAGCGTATATGTAGAAAAGTTCTCTGTTTTTATAGGTTCTATATATTCCCATCCTAATGCAAACCTATTATGAGGCCAATGTAAATTTACTTCTAATTGCCACATATTAAAAACCTATACTTTGATAAACTTTTACTGCTTCTCTTGGTTTAATATTATAACCAGGAAGTCCTATTAATCTAATAAAATAAGCCCATGCTTTATTATCTCCTTTATCCCAAATACCTTGTTTTCTTGCATAAGGTTCTGTAATATTCCAAGGCATTATTTGACCTGTAAATTTTATTAATCTACTTAATGTAGATAAAGCTGCAGAAGGAGATTTTACAGTTCTCCATGCATCTTTAAAACTAATGTATTGAGAAGTTTCAGTTTTCATTCTTATTGCCTCATATAATATAAAATTATATGCATAATTATCTTTCATTTCCTCATCATCATCTGTCATTAAACTTAACAATATAATAACTGTCATTAAACTTAATATAATAGATATCTCTGTTAAATTTCGTCTTATATTAGCTTTTTGATGTGGTGTATATGTAGACCATTGTTTACCAATATCTCTTTTATAAGTAATAAGATCTCTAACAAATACCTGCCAAAAAGTTCTATAATATCCTTCTACTTCTGAACCAAGTTCTTCATCAAATCTTACTCTTTGAAATCTTCTCATAAATCCTGGATACATATGTTTCCTATACATTAAAGCTAATCTACCAACAGACTGTCTTTGAATAGTACCCTTATCAAAGCTATTGTATACACCATGCATTTTTTTATTTAAAGCATGTAATCTATCTTGAAAACTTCTTCTATCTTTTTCTGTAAAATTTTTGTATTTTTTATTGCCTTTTTCATCTTCATCAATCCATTCAATTTTATCAAATGCTTCTCTTACACCATACTTTTCATGAGCTTGAAATAAAGTTATTTCTTCTTTGGTTTCTTTATCTCTTACCATAGTAGCATCCATTAATGCTAACATAGTAGATGTTTGAAGTTCATGTTCTCCAAAGTACTGATTAAAAAATAATGTATTTGTTCTAAATAATTTATTAGCAACACTAGCAGTTATTAATCTTCCATAATTATCTTGAAAGTCACCCTGTATAGGATCATATAATTCATTAAGTCTTCCCATAAAACTAATAGGAGTTGGTTTACCAAAATCTGAAAGCATTCCCGGAAGACCTTTAGCATATAAAGCTTTTCCTTTTCTTAAATTTTTACCATTAAAAAATTCAGCTCCTTTAGCTTCAATAATTAATTGTATATTACCTTGTAAATTATTTGCGACACCTTTAAGTAAATCTGCTGCAATAGAAGTTAATGCTGAAAAACTTGTAATAGTATTAGTTAATTTTGAGGCTGATATATTACCTAACATTTCTACTTTTTGCATTTCTCCATATACAACCATATCAAGAAAAGCATCTAAATGTTGTTTAGAAAAACTTTCTCCATTTTGTTTTAAATATTCAGTAAGTCCAAATTTATTAGCAAAAGCATCTATTTTCCTTTTACCACCTTGATTAAATTCAGGAACTTTTCTATTTTTCATTATAGATTTAACAAGAGATATTTGTCCATTTACTTCATTTAAGGCTTGATATTTATTAGCCATTTGATTAAATATTAAAACAGTACTAGCAAGATCAAAACTTTGATCAGCAATATCTATAAAGCGAGTATAAAATACAGGTAATATTTGAACACCTTCATCATCTAAACCTAATTCTCCAAATTCAGTATCATAGCTTTGTACTTTTAGTGCTTCTTTAACATTAGTTGTAGCTAAATTTATTACACCCTTATCTAATAGTCTTTCTAAATCTTTTTTAGGAACAGAAGGTACTCTAGTTCCAGGACGTTGTGAATCAGGAATATTTTCTTGAGCAGCATAATATGTACCTGTAAGTTGCTGATGATATTCTCCCATAGGATTTATAGGCTCATCTTTTTCATTATACATTGCTTTCCACTTATCACTTAAAAATTCATTTGTTGGTTCTGATAGTTGTTTTTTTCTTTCATTACTTCTTGACCATTCATCAAATTCTTCTTGTGTGATAATTCCATTTTCTACTTGTCTTATCATTTGAGAATCAAGCTTATTAATATCTTTTTCAGATTTAGATTTTGTAATAGTTTTATAAAAATTATTTCTTTTAACAAACCATGAAGAATAAGCTCTTGCTTCTTTAGTTGTTAATGGAGAAGCTTTTTTCTTTTTACTTAAAGGCTCTGGATTATTTTTATACCAATTTCTTTCAACTGATTTAAATTTTTTCATATCAAACTTGCTGACAAAGTGAAGCTCTTCTCTATAAATATAGTTTCCATTTTCATCTTTCTCATTTGTTCTTTCATCAATTATTTCATAAATCCCTTCATTAAATTTTTGAGGATTATCTCTAGAAGCACTAACAAAACCTTTATACGTATCAAATGATTCACCTATTATTTCTTTAGCAACTACATCTTTAAGTCTTGCTTTTTCTAATTGATCTTTAATAGCTTTTGCAACAAGTGCAATAACAGTATCAGGAGAACTAATCATTGGTCCTATTAAAAAATCCAACCTGCCATCTTCTCGTGATGCCTCTCTTAATGTTTTTATTAAATCTTCTCTTGTTATAGCAGCTGTTGCAGCAGCATTTAAATTATTATCAAGTCTTTTTAATATTCTATCAAGTCTATTTTTAGACATCTTACCATCTGCAAAAGCTTTATTCTGCTTTTCAATATCTTTTTTAATATTATTATAACTTCTTTTTGCATTTGTTGCATAGGAAGATCGTGCACTTAAAAGCCAATCTGCAATTAAAGGAATTGCTTCAACATTTATTCTTCTTTTTAATATTTTCCTATTAGCAAGAGCTTTATATAACATTTCTTTTATTGACTCTGTAGGTTCTTCAGAATCTTCTGTCTCACCATCTTTTGTTCTTTTTTCTGATTCCTTATTAAAAAAATCTACTATATCCTTATTATCAGCAATTTCACTTAATATATCTTCTGAACCATTAACTGCAATATTTATTTCAAGAAGTCTTTCAATTAAAGAATTATCTTTAGGATTATCTTTTATATCTTCAACAATTTGTTCCATATTAACCATCAAACTTTCTGATTTTGCATAAGCTTCCATAATAAACTCATTGATTGATTCTATTTCATCAACAGCTTCCATATTATCAATAACTTTTTTAAGTTCTCCAGACTGAACACGTCTATCTTTAACTATTACACTAGTTAAATATTTAATTCGTCTTCTTAAATGAACTTTAGATCTTTCTACTAATATTTGTAAATCTGTCTTTTCCTCTTCTTTTTCTTGTTGATCTTTTTCTAGATTTTTAATTTCTTCTTGAGACAAACCTGAAGTATCTTCTTGATTTAAACTTACTCTATCTACATAACCTCTTTTAACCCACAATTCCATTGCAAGTTTTTCATTATTCTGTGCTGCAGCAAGAACTTCTTTCCATTCTCTACTATTTTTATTAGGACAAGTTGCCATTTAACATGTAATTTTTTTAAAAGTTGCTAATTGCTCATCAAATTCTTGTTGAGTTTCTGCAGCTTCTAGATTATTAATAATTTGTTCTAAGTTATATCCTCTTAAGCCAAAATCAATTTGCCAATATTCTGTATCAAAATTAGTTCTGATATCCATTATTTCTGCATCAGCACTTTCTTTATCTAGAGGTGTTGATTGTGGTACTACTTCTGCACCAGAAAGCATACTCATATTTCTTAAAAATGGATCTCCTGTTTGAGTATCAATTAAAGCATATAAATGATTTCCGGTTCTTTGCCATAAATGATCTTCTACAATAAATTGATCAGGTTGAATACCTTCATTTTCATTTAATAAATTAGTATAAGCATTTAAACTTGATTGTATTTCAGGTATATATTCTACGTTTGTTGCAGGAGTTATTGTTACTCTTGTTACATTAGGTTTATCTGTATTTAATTCAAATATATCAGGATATTTTTCAGACAGTGTTTCAAGTATATTTAAATTAGGAATATATATCTCTTTAAGAGTTAGTTGTTGTTCAATAGGACCTCTATTATTAGAACCTTGAATAACATAAAAGGTATCTTTATGTTTTGTTATAATTCCTTGTAATATTGTACGTATAGCAGCTATATCTAAAGCAGGATTAAGTCTTAAAGCATCTTCAAGTTCTTTTATTTTTAAAGGTTTTCTAATACTTCTAAAATATTTAGTAACCTCTCCTTGTGTAGGTATATAAAAATCTTCAGATACCTCTAACTTTTTATTTAATATGTTACCTCTAACAAAAGATTCAGCTAAAAAATCTCCATATCTTTCTTGAAGATCTTTATATTTTGAATTTGATTTATTTATACAAGCCATCTTATAAACATTTTAATGATTCAATATACTCATTTATATTTTTATATGCATGTGGAGCATCAGTATAAAATTCTTGAGCAAGAGTAATTGAAGGTAAATTTGGATTATCTAATTGTTCTTTACTTAAATTATTATAAAAGTTTTCTAATACAGGATCTATAGTATCAAATAAATTTAATTGACCTTTTTTACTAATAGTTTGTTGAGTAGATACAAAGTTTTTAAAACCTTGCATGTCTTCTTTACCTCCAAGTGTATATATATTTTCTGTTTCAAACACTCCATAAGTTGTAGACAAATAAGGATCAACTATATTTTCATATATTACACCATCTCTATTTTCTTTTAATGCTTTTTTAACTTGTCTTCCTGCAACATATTCTGTAGGATTTTTACCTCCTTTATATTTATCAGTAAAAAGAGATTCTTCATAATCATGAATTAAAGGATTCTTTAAATTAAGTAAAACAGGCAATGTTTTTTCTACATACCCTTGTTTTTTCATCTTCTTTTTTGCCTCTATTTCACCTTGTTCTATTGCTTTAAGTGCATCTTTAAAGAATTTTTCTATTACTTTATTATCTACTTCATCTGCAAAAAATCTTGTACCTCCTGGTCCTTTACTAACATCAACAAACTCATATCTTTCATTGTTAGTAAAAATTTTATAATTATCATAACTTGCATTATAAGTATTAAAATCTCCAAATCTATTTTTAATAGATAAATCATTATTCTTAAATCTTGATATATTTTTTAAGAAACTTTCAAATTCATTTTTAGCAGCTACGTGATTATGTAGTGAATTTCCAAAACTTTGAGCACTTCCTTTATTCCAAACAATATTTACTTTTTTTAATTCTTTTCTAAGTAAATCTTTAATTTCCTCCTGAGACTTACCTTTATTTTTAGCAGCTTCAATAAGCTTATTATAATAAGGAATAGACTTAATAAATTTTACTGCTTCATTCTTTCCTTCTCCCATAAGAATATCTCCAAGAGCATCCTTAACTTTCCTAATACGACCTTCTCTACCTTTAAAAGAATAACTTATTGCATTAATTTTATTATCAGTAAAGAAAAAAGCATGAGTTGTATCAGAGTCAACCTCCTCTCCTGTTTTTTTATCTTTAAAAGATCCTAAACCTGTTATATTTCCTCTTTTTTCTTTTGAAAATTCTTCAAAGTCTTCATATGTACCATGATATAAAATATCTTTTACAGTAGTTCCTTTAAGCTTTCCTTTAGTTAATAAGTAATTTATCCATTCAGAATATTGTTCTTGTGTACCTATATTAGCTAGTTCAGGTTTTATTTCAAATACTTCAGATACTCCTTCTTTAACCTTACCAGGTGGTTGAGGAGGTTGTTCTATTTCTAAGAAAATATTTTTAATATCTTCTTTTGTAAATTTAAAAATATTAGACTTAACATCTACATCCATCAATGTTTCCGGATTATAATAAGAAGGATCTACTATTTCTCCATCTCTTGATATAACCATATTATAATCACGTCCTTTGTAATTCAAACTTATTGAATAACTATCTTCATCAATTTTATCATATACTTCATTTACTACTTTAACTTTAGTATTTGGATTTAATCTTAATTCTTCTACTACTTCTGCTAATGCTGTAGGATGCATACCTTCACCTCTTGCTGCTAATTTACCTGCATATAATAAAATAGCACCATCTAATTTACCTTGATTAATTTGATCAAGTATCCATTCTCTTTGTTCATAGTTTAAATCAGCTAAAGGATATTCATCATTTGACACAAAATCAGTATATCCTTTTTTACTAGAACCTAAATATATTTCATCATTTCCAATATTAATAAATGCATCATACCCATAAGGTTTAGACATTATGGATATGTCTGGTATATAATAATACTGACCATCTATTGCAAACATGCCTTTTCTAGTTGGTTTACCTCCTGCAGAAAGTATAATTTTTTTTAAAAATTCTTTTGGATCTAAACCAAAGTCTTTAGTTGTAGCTAAATTATCTTCATTAAGCCAAGCTTTATAAGCTTCAACTGCAGCACCAATACTATTTACTTTTACTGTATCTCCATACCCAGCTTCACTAAATGGATTTCCAAAATGTTCTTCAGATTTAGCATCTGAAGTTCTCATAGTATTAACTCCTTCTGCTGTATATACAGGTCTAGATTCCAAATCTCCTTTCCACTCTTTTGATAAATTTATTGTAGGTTTAACCTTAGAAGTTGATTGAGTAGGAATTAAAGGAAGATTTCGTCTTAATAATTCAATTTCTATTTCATTTAAAATTGCAGTTCCTTGATTATTATCACTCATTGCATTATCAAAAACTTTATTCACTATAGCATCCTTATATCTTCTATATAATTCTTCATCAGTAAGATTAGATAACTTATTTAAATCCTTTAATTTTACTGCTTCTATTGAACCTAAAAAGTTTCCAGGACTTGTCAATAATTGTTTATATGTAGAAGTATCTAATATAGAATCAGCAATAAAATTAAATAGAGTATTTCTTTTTGACATCTCTTTTTTAAAATCTGATAATGGCATTTTAGAAAGATCTTTAAAAACAGATTTTTGAAATTGTATTGTTGGTATTTTTAATACATCAACAAAAGTATTTGGATTTAAGGCTTTGATAAAATTTAAACCTGATTTACCCGTACCTTGCTGATATATAGCCATTAGTGAAAAGTTTTTAAATAAATCACTAATCATAGCATCTTTAATTGGATTATCAGAAACAATTCTCATTATAGGATCTCCTAGTTGTTTTAATTGTTTAGAATAATCTAAAGCTATATCATTATCAATTAATGTTTTATTATCTAACTCTAAAAGTTGATATCCTTTTGAAGCCATATAGAAAGATGGTTTTAAATGCTGTAAAACAGGAAAGTTTTGAACTATTGTTTTATTACTAGGATCTTCTATAAACTCCATAATATCTTTAGTATATGAATATTTAATTGATCCAAATCCGGCATCACCTTTTATATAACCAACATTAAATGAAGTTGCTAAAGCTCTTTTAGAAATTCTTTCTTCAAAACCAGACTTATCTTTATGTTCTTTATATACCTCTCTAAAATATTCTCTTTCAATTATATATCTTATATATGATTCTTCTGTAGGAAAAGGGCTATTATCAAAAGTATCTTTTCCTGAAACATCATTTCCTGTAAAAAATAATCCTTTTTTATAATCAGTTTTAATTTGATCAAGATCTATATTTACAGTTTTATTATTAAAAACTACAACACTGTCACCAAGAAGTTTCTTTTTATTTACTTTTCTTTTTCTAATTTCTTCAGGTAATGTTACAGGTAATCCTGTTTTATTATCAACATAATTGGATAAAATATTTTGATAAATATAATCTATTACACCATTATTAAAAGCATTAGCATATTTTTCTCTAGCTTCTATTCTATTACCTTCATACCTTAAATTAATATTATGTCTATTATTAAAATAAGTTATTCCAAGCATTTCAGATAAACCTTTATTTAATCTCAATGCAAACTGTGGACCTACAATATCTATAAAGATTTTAGTTTTATACATAGAAGAAACTATAGAATCATTTAAGTAGTTATCAAGAGTCTCTTTGTCAATTCTACTATCAGCATATAAACTTTTAATAAAATTTTTTCTTTCTACAACTCCCTCAATATTTAAAAGAAGTCCTGTATCTGGATTAAAGTTCATCTCAAAGTTTTCCATACCTTGTGATTGTCTTTCTACATTTAAAAATTCAAATAAAAGAGCAACTTGTTCTAAATCAGCTTGAGGAGTTCTTAATTCTTCACCTGTAGGAATATTTTGAGCATAAGTCTTATTCCAAAAATATTCTCCTAAATGATATGTTTTATAAAGAAGGTTTGGATTCTTAAAACTATATTTTGCAAAAATAGGACTTAAATCATTATCAAATTGTATCCATTTTATTTGATTACTTTCTATATTATTTTCTTTTATAAATTTATTAAAATCTTTACTCAAAACTTCTACTGAATTTATATCATCTCCTGCAGTAATTGAAACCATTTTATTTGGATTTCTTTTCATTGCCTCTTTGGCATCTTCAAAAGATTTTTTATTATAAAAACTAATAGCATTAGAATCTATATATTGTACAAGTAACTGATCTACTATTCTTCTTTTATTAATATTAGCATCTTTTAGTTGACTTAGAATTCCTTTAGATTCTGCAAGTTTTTTTAAATAATCTTCAATTAAAGGTTGCTGAACAAATTTTATAACTTGAGGTAATGATACTCCACTTTCAATCATCCTTAGCACTACAGGAAGAGATTCTTTACTAATACCGGCTCTTACAGGAAAAGAATCATTACCTCTATCTAATACACCCTGAAGACCATGAGAAAATATTTCTCCTATATTTACATTGTCTACATTAGTTATACTAGATATTGAAATATTACCTTCTGGAGTTAGATTATGTGGGAATCTCATTTTCATTTCTCTAATTAAATAATCATTATCAAAGTACTTTTTAGGCATTTTAGCTCCAATAGATTTATATAAAATATGTTGCTTATTATATTTTGCAAAAATACTCACTGGTATATTACCACCTAGTAATAATTCATGTTGTAAATTATTATACTCAGTTTCAAAAAATTTAGTAGGATTTTCTGTTAAAGAACTATGTCCCTTTATATCAGATTTAGATTCTAATTTTGCTTGATCTTTAAATAAATAAGTATTAGCAGGTTTTGTTAAAGCTGAATAAGTTTCTGGAAGTTTTAATATTTCAACACCTGTTCTTATTAACTCATTTTGATTAAATCTTTTTTGTTGATTGATTAATTTTTTAATACTCTTTTTTTCTTTTCTCAATTTTTTAATTTGAGAATCAAAATTTAAAACTGTTTTAGGTAAACTACCATCTTCATTTATATTAGGAAATGAAAAAAATAACTTATCAACATCAAAATCAGATCCTGCTTTAGCTACAATTTCTGTAGGAACAACTGCTGTACTACCAGCAGAGGCATCTATAAAATGCCATACTTCAAATCCTTCAATTAAATTAGTATCATCTGTTGGTATCCTTGGTCCTGTAATTGTAACCTTTTGACCATGCTCTTTCATCCAATCTGTATCTTTTAAAAGCTCATTTAATCTTTTTCTTGTCCCAATTATATTACCAGGATTATCAGGATCCTCTAAGTTTAATAAGTTTACAAAATCTCCATTGAGTGGAATAGCTACTTTGGCTAAATGTGTTGATGCTCTTTCCCCGGTCTCTTTATTAATTATTTCACCTCTTCTGTAAAAAGGTAAATTATTAGTACCTAAATATTTTTGAATTTCTAATTCATTTTTAATAATAGCTAAATCTTGTTCCAATTCAGAATTCCATACACCATTATAAAAAGTATTTGGGACTTGAACATCTGATTCACCTTTTGTTTTTTGAGCAGAAATAGATTTAGAAATTCTATTAACTAAAATTTGTTCCACCACTTGTGCTTCAGGATGTATTGAAAAATCAATTTTCAAAGAACCATTAACTGAAACATCAATTATATTTTGTAATTGAACAGGTGATCCTTTAGAATCTAATTCTGTTCTAATCATTCTTGTTAGTTTTTCAAGACTTCCTTTACTATAAGGTATATAAGTACCCTTTTCATTAATAGTAAAACCTATTTCATCAAGTAATTCTGTTTCTAAAACATCAGTTAAATTTTTAACAGCCTTTTTATATTGAATTGAAATCTTTTTATTTTTAGGATTAATTAAATCACCCATTGAATATAGTTGACTTTCAACTACCACTCTAGATTGTGTTCCAACTGTTATAGTTTTGTGTAATTTATCAGCTACTGAAGTTACATCTTTTAAATATTTTAAATGAATCTTATTATTTTTAATAGGAGCTTTTTTATCATCTTCTTCTACATACTTATCAGTTCTATTCAATTTTTCTAAATCATCTAATTTTTCAAAAATATCATCTGCCTCTGTATTAGACTTACTAGTAAGAGATGCAACTTTAGATCCTGATTTAAATGTAACCATCTGTATTCCAGATTTTAACATTTTTGTATGGAGTTTATATAATTCTGTACCTGGTTTAGCAATTGAAGGTATAATAGGTGCAACAGCAAATTTAAACATAGATGTAGTAGCTATTTTACTATTCATCAATGGACCATAATTATGAAGTTTATATACTGGAAAAAATTTATAAACCTTTTCTACACTTACATCATTCCCGGCTACTATATCTTTATATAAATTTTCTTGTTCTAGACTCCATTTATTACCAAGTTTTCTAAGAACTCTATATGCATCAATAGTTAAATATGCAGCTCCATCAGCTTCTAACATTTTTTTGTAAGCTTTAGAATCTCTAGTAACTCTACTTGAAGTTTCAGATTTTGTTAAACCCGCTTTTAAATAATTTTCAGTCCAAGCCTCTTGCATTTCTTTAAGATAAATAGATTTTCTTTTAGGATCTTTTATAACTCCTGTATTTAAAGTTCCATCAAAATTAAAATCCTCTATCCCTAAAGTATTTGCATAAGTTGTTACGTTTTTACCTTGAAAAATTCCATTAATAAATTTTTGAGCATTTATATCAGAAAGAAACCCATCACCATTAGAACTAGAACCAGGACTTCTTTTTGTTAAATTTTCAAATTGAGCTACGTCCCCATTAATAAGATTAGACATTTCTAACTTATTAATAAAATCATTATATGTATAAGCTTTTGCTAATGTATCTACATCATACTTTGCAAATTCTGGATTTAATCTTAAATTAGATCCTAAAGAATTTTTTATAAAAAGAGTTTTTTGTTCAAAATATTCTAGCACATCATCTCTTAAAAACTGATAATGTTTACTATTTTTAAGTACATCAATAATATCAGTTACATTAGGCTTTTTTGCTTCTTTATATAAAAATTCTTTAATAGGTTCACTTATCAAAGAATCCATTGCAACAAATGATAAACCTGCTTTTCTTCCATTAGATAATGTTCTATTATAACCTGTAGTAGTTTCTAAAACACCCTCATTCTGTTCAAAATATTGAATTCTATCAAACTCTGAGGCAATATAATCTAATATAAATGCTTCTAAAGCAATCCCATCTCCTTCTTGAGATTTAAATAAATCAATATCTATCCATAAATTTTTATTTGTCCCAGTTTTTATTCCATTAAATTCTTTTCTTTTATCAAGCTTAATTCCAAAAGCACTTTTTTTCTCAGAATGTCTAATAAACTCACCTACACCTTTACTAAGTAACATATTATATTCCTGAAATAATTTATCAATTGGTGTAAGATCACCTGTATTAATCCCAGAACTTTCTGCAACTGCTTTACTATTATATAAATCTTCATAAATTGTAGTTGTTCTAAGTTCTGTTCCAGTTAATAATACAAACTCCATTTCTTTTGTAAAATCTCTTTTAGTTCCATTAGGAAACATTGTATTCAAAACTTTATTTCTAAGAGCTAAAGGATTATAAGGCATACCTCCATTATCTTCATATGGATTTAAATAAGATAAATGTTCATTTAGAACATACGCTTCTTCTAAATCATCAAGAGCATTAATACCCAATACTATTGAAGTTACTGCACTATGATTAGCAACAGTATATGCATTATTTCCATCAGGTAATACTATTGTATCTCCTGGAGTATCAAATCCAAAATTAGCTTGTATCTTTCCTAAATTTCTTACAATTGAATCATTTCTTAAAGTTTCAATATTTTTAAAACTAGGTAATTCAGAAATAAAATTTTTCATAAAATCATTATTTCTAAGAGTACCTATTGGATTGGTAACAAATCTTTTTAATAATTTCTTTTCTTTTACACTTCTTTCATTAATAGGTTTAGTTGTAATATTATATAAATCTTTAATCAAAAGAACTAAATTATTTATATCAGCTGAAGCTTGTTTTGTTGTAAGAGCTTTTTCTAATTGTTTTGTATTATCTAATTGAAAACCTAGAACTCTTAAAAAACCTAACTTATCAACTACTTTGCTTGAACTATCTATAAAATCATTATGAAATCTTGGTAAATCTAATACTGCTGGTTGATCTTTAAACCTAAGCATGTATTTATTTTTTGAAATTTTAAAACGATTCTCAAAAGTTGAAAGTATTTTATTTAATTCTATAGTAGATTCATTTACAATAAAATCATAAGATGTATCCATCAAATCTCCGGCTATATAAACCTCAGAAATATTAGTTGTAAGTTGCCAAGCTTTTACAGAAGGTTTAGAAAATGTATGCCAAAAAGATGAGCTAATATCCATAGCATAAGTGCTTTGAATATTGCGTGGTGACGGTAATTTAAATTTCCATAATTGTTCTAATTCAGGAAAGTTTTTTGCCTCTTCTTTTATAATGTCAAACATTTCCTGTCTTGATTGTACACCACCTATAACTTTAAATAATGTATTCCAAACTTTTCTAAAATCAGCACGTTCTTTAAAGCCTAACTTATTATTTTTAGTTTTTCCATTTTCAATCTTATGTAAACTTTTTAAAATATAAATTACTTCTTTTTCTGCTAAATCATATAAAGATTTTTGAAAATCTTCTTCAAATGGAGTCTCACTATTTTCTTGTGGAACTTCTTCTTCTGCAAAATATTTAATCTTATTTATTTCAAAATCTGAATGTAATAAATGATAAGCAATAACACCTGTTGGTTTAATATCATTTATTATGTAATTGGGATCTCCAAATTGATCAATAGCATTTTCTAAAATTCTAATGTTATCTAAAAGATTTTCTTGGTCATATGTTAAATCAGAATCTACTGCCTTTGCATTTAACTTAATTCCAGTATATTCTTTTGCTTTACCTTTTACATAATTATCATATTGAACTTTAGCATCTTCAATTCTTGATACTATAATAATTTGTGCAGGAACTTCAGGCTTTTTTTCTCTACTATTATCTTTAATAATTGAATGCGTAAAGTAATCTCCTACTATTTTAATTCCTTTCCATTCTTCACCTTTAACTCGTGTACCTCTTTTAAAGTATGAATCAAAATCTTTAAAGCTATCTATTTGAGATTTTAACAATACATATTTATGTATACCGCTTTCTGTTTTTAAAGTAGCAACTGCATTATCTTTTAATAGTTTAAATGTATTTATTTTACTTATTCCAACTTTACCAACTGACTTATTGTATTCTTTATTAAGTACAGTTAATCTTTCTTTTAGTTTATCTAAAACTTTTTTATATGTTAGTGCTCTGTGTTTTGGTTCAAGCAATGCTGTTAAACTTAAACCTTTTATTTTTGAAATATAACTTTCTAACTGCGTGCCTTTTAGATTAGGATATCTTTCCATCTCTTTGTCATAACGAGCATCTATAAGATCTGATATAATTGAATCTATAGAGCTTGATATAAGATCAGAATCAGTTTTACTTAAAGCAGTTCTTTTATAACTCTCATTATTAATTTTCTCTACATACTTAATACCTCTTTCTAATTCAAAAAATATTGCGTTATCTACTGAAGCTTCATATTGATTAAAATATTTATCACTCCCAAAATTTAAGTTTTCATATAATTCTTTTACTGCAGGTACAGACATTATATCCAACTGAACATTTTTCAAATTAGGTATAATCTTACCCAAGAGTTTTTGAAGCATCTGTACTATTTTTCTAAAGATGCTATTTCTCATAGGAGAATTTGGTTTAGCTACATTCTTCTTCATGTAACTTCTAAAGTCTTCTGCAAGAATCTCTTCTATTTCTAAATAACTTTTGCCTTCATAAGGTTTATTTCCTTTTGTATCCGTATAATCTAAAACCTCTTCATATAGATCTATTTTTTGTTGAGGTGTTAAATACAATTGAGTAAATGCATGAAATGATTCATGATATAAATCTACCATTGAACCTTTACTGTTATCAATATTAATAGTTCCTTTAATGTCTGGATTCATTAAAGTAGCACCAGAGATTACAAAATTAGCATATGCATCAGAATTTACTAAATTAACTGCTTTGTTTAAAGATATACTTTTTTGTAATGATTTACCAAAAGCACTCTTAGTCCAAAAGGTATCTGCCCTTTTTATGTCTGCAGCAGATAGCTTATCTGAATTAAGTTTTCCATTTCTCAATAATTCCCAATCTTCATTAGGATCATTTGGTTTATCAGTATCTACACTAGTAGCTTTGTCTATTACTATTTTTTTATTTACATAAGGACTAATACTAATAGAAGCAGGTTCCTTTTGAAGATTCTGAATATATTTAACTGAAGCTTCAAGTTCTTTTTTAAAAAAATTATCTTTTAAACTATAAGATTCTACACCGGGATTGTTTCTATCTCCTAATACAACTAAGTCAACATCTTTTATTCTATCTGAAGTTTCAGTGACTACAGTTACTCCACTTTCAGTAAGTTGTTTTATTCTATTGGTCACTGCCGGATCTAAATGAGTAGTCTTATAACCAGCTTTAGAAAAAGCAAAAATATAAGCTTCAATGCTTTCATCTTCATTTCTTTCTCTAAAGACTTCACCATTTCCCATTTGAATAGATGATATTAAATCTACAGTAATATCATTTGTATGTACTACATCTGTATCTTGAAAAACTTCATTGGAAAACAAACCAACTGTAGAATATATAAACTTTCCTTTATACTCATCTTTTAATACAGATTTACCATCAGGAGTTTCTTTTAATAATAAATTTCCTAAATACTCATCTTCTTTTAATTGACTAAATCTTTTATTTATTGGTAAAGCTTCTGTAATATTATTTAGTTGTGTATCAGTAGACCTTTGAAATAAAATTTGTTTATTAAAATAGCCTGTTTCTGATGAAACAATAAAAACTAAAGGATCATGACTTTTAATAAAGTCATAATAATTAACAGTCCTTTTTAATTCACCATTTTCATATAAATCTAAAGAATAGGGAGTTTGAAGATGATCTTCACTATAATGTATAAATATAGAGTTTCCATCTGGATAAGTATTAGTTAAGGCATCTTTAAAATCTTTTTTTAATTTTACTTTTTTTGATTCTGATACTTTTTGACCATTTTCAAAAACTATACCATCAGAATTTATACTTATTTCAAATAGAAGATTTCTTGGATATTTTTTATTTTGAACTTTATCATAGACTTTTATAAAAAGTTCATTTGTTACAGGTTCTCTAACTATATCATGTCTTTTTGAATAATTCGTAATATATTTATTAGGTATAAACTGTTCATAAAAATCAGTTTTTTCTTTAATAGAAAAGTCTTCTGAAAATAAAACTTCTTGAATTTGAATTGCCAAATCCTCTGACATTCTAGATCTATCAAGTTGATAAAGATCTCCTTCTATAACAATTGTAGCTCTACCTGCAGCTATTCCATTTTCAGGCACTGTAAGAGTTCTTATAGTTTCTAAAGTTTTATCTGTAATTATTTTATTATCAATTAATACATTTAAAGGAGTTTTTTTTGTAGTTTTATCTATACTGATACCATCAGTCATTCCTATAAAATCTAACACTAAATCTTCTTTTAAAGCTGCATTTTTTAAAGTATAATATTCTTTAAATTCTGAGTTTACTTGTTGCAAAGCTTCTTTATAATTTACATTTGATTCTTCAGACCTTATAGTAGCAATCTCACTAGAACTTAAAACTTTATTTTCTAAATTATAAATATCTCTAATACTATAACCAGATCCGTCTTTCCTAATACTTCTCATCATTTGATAAACATAAGTACTATCAGAAGATTCTTCAGCAACAATATTATTACTTGAATCAAATGACAAAGGATTTCCTTTTTCATCAGTAACTAAAACAATAACTCTATCTTGAACTTGAATAATACCTGCTTTAGGTTTTCCTTTAGTTAAAGGATTTTGTATATCTAAAGATCTAGCAATCTCTGATTGAGTAGTTCCATCAAGTTTTTTTTCACTATAAGTACCATCTACAAACTTACTAAGATTAACAGCTTTTAATTTAATATTAACACCTTGATAATTTGGATGTTTTAATACAGTATCTTCTAAAGAAATTGTATTAGCAATAGCAGTAATGGTATCATTTATATTTCTTCTCTGTACATCAGGAACTTCTTTTTCAAACTTAGTTGCTCCTGGTTTAAATGCAGGTAATGTAGTTGATAAAATATTAAGAGCTTTATATCTAAATACAACATTATAATCAAACTTACTTTCATTTTTATCAGGTATAATACCTTTTGCTTGTTCTCTAATAAGTCTAGCAATTATTAAATTTGTTTTAGTTTGATCTAATGTATTTACAACATTTTTAATAGCAGTTTGTGGATCAGCCCATTTTACTTTTAAAATAGATATTTTATCATATCCTTCAATTTGATCTATATTTTCAATAAAATTATTTAAAACTACAGATTCAATAATAGCTGGGGTAAATGCTAAAAATTGAGCAGCTCTATCTTTATCTGAAACTTTTTGAATTCTTTCATACAGATACTTCATATAAGAATCTACATTAAAAGGATTATTAGCATTTAATTTTGCTTGTATAGATTGTTTAGTTAATCCATAAACATATTCAAGTTCTTCTTTATTTAATGCACATTTTATCATTACTTACAATTATTAAAAATATCATTATCCTCTGTTTCATCTAGATAATCTTTTTTAGATTTATCTAAATCTAATTGAGCTTTTTTATCATTTAAAAAATCCAAAAGAATATCTCCAGTTTTTTCAAGTTCAATTTTTCCTGTTCCCTCTTTAGGAAGGATTTCACCAAAATCAATTTTTGATTCAAATTCTTTAACTGTTAAAGATACCGATTTATAATTTCCTCTTCCTACTTTTTTTACAATAATAGCTTTTTTAGAACCATCTAGTTTTTGTACTCTAACTTGTTCACCTACTTGCATATTTTTAGAATCCAATGCCTCCTTAAAAGTATAAAGATCACCTGACTTTATTATTACAGTTGTTTCTAAAAGTGCATTAGCTTTTGCATCTAATAAAGTTTTTAATTCATCATATTTTTCTTGAGTAATTTTTTGTGAAATATATAATTCATTTAATGTATCATACATTATAGATGTATCATTCTTATTTTCATTATTGATATCATTCACTAAGTCTGTTAAACTTGATTCTTCAATATCGAGTCCTTCTCCAGGTTTTAAAGATTCTTCTCTAATAGCTATAAAAGTAGAATCATCTTCTTTATTTTCTTTTTGAAACTTTTCAAAATCTATATTTTTACCAAAATCAGTTTTGATAAAATCATCCATAGCTTTTTCTGTTTCAATAAAATCTGTAGCAAGAACTAATGTTTGTCCATCTTTTAATTCTATTGTAAACTTATCTACTTTAGGTGAATTCATTTGAGGCTTGCCACCTTTTATACTAAACATATATGCTTCATCAACACTAGCACTTGTAGATAAACCATGAGACTGAATTACTTTACCATTTTTATTTACTACAAAAAATACAGTATCCCCTACCTTTTCTATTTTATATTTATTTGGAGCTACTCTTTTTGCTACTGCTGAGACTGCACCTGTAGTTGTTGCCTTATAACCTTTATCATCAGATGTTTTAGTAAAGTCTACTCCTTTAAAAGCAGCTAATAAAAAACTTAGATTATCTTTAGCTATCCAAGCAGTTGGAGTGTCTTCATCCATACCTAGAAAATCCATAGCTTCTTCTGCAGTCATCTCTGGATTTTTCTGAAATTCTTCATATAATAATTCAGTTCCAGTTTTTACTGGTGTACCTTTTAACATATTAATTACATCAGAAGAAGCTTGTTCAGGAGATTGACTTGCTACTCGACCCATTCCTCCCATACCATCTGCTAAAATATATAATCCATTTTCTGTATCTATATAAACACCATCTTGATTTTTGTTTTCTCCTACTTGACCTGCAGTACCAAAAGTTATATTACCTATTGTTTCAATAGTAGGTTCAATTGATTGAATAATTTTACCTTTAGATTTAGTAACAGGAGCTTTTTCTTCTGCATTTTCTTTAGCATTTACTATATCAAGTAATGTAATAATAAAAGTACTAGTCTTACCTGCAGGAGTAGTTGCAAATCCAACTGCTGCTTGATCTACTATAAATGTTGTACCATCAGCTGTAATAGTAAACACATCCTCTGTACTTTCAGAAATTTTATCTTTAATAGTTTTTATCTTATGAGTAGTTTTAACATTTGACCACCCAAAAGTTTTTTCTAAGAATTTATCTATGTGTAAAAGACCTTCTTCTAAAGTTCTTGGTACAAATTTTCCATTTATAAAACCTGTTGTTACAGCACTAAATTCATCTATAATTTTAATATCAGAAGCTTTGTCTATATCTCTAGTTTCTTTACCAGATTTCTTAGAAGCTTCTTCTTTAGCTCTATCCTCATCAGTTTTCTTTCTAGCAAAATCACTTTTCTCAAACTTTATAAAATCATCAATCTTAACTTTAGGATTTTTCACTTCTCCTATTTTACCTTGATTATTATGGGATATAACATCTCCTTCAGGAGTAACTATCATATCATATAATTTATCTCGTCTTAAATTTCTTGCTAAAATTCCATAGTTTCCTTCATCAGTTACATATACAGAATCAATCATAATTGTTTGTAAAGCTCCTTCATTTCCCCAATCATCTATTCTTTTATCAAATATTTTTCCAATTTCAGAATTAAAAACTCTACCTGTTATATTATCTATAGTATCTTTAACTAAATCTTTTCTTTCATGATTTAGTATATCATATCTATAAAGTTGTTCTATTCTCAAATTAATACTAACAATAGCTGTCTGTTTAGCTTCTTCCAGTGTTATCTTTGAATTAGGTAAATTAAAACCTTTTTTGATTTTAATAGATACTCCTTTATTATTTACATAATCTGTTTCTACTCCTATTTTTTCTTTAACTCCTTCTAAAGTTTCAATTATATTTTCTTGAGCAGCTCTTTTCCTTTTTCTTAAATCAATATAAAACTCTTTATCCTCATCTTCTTCTGGAGTTTTTTTTGCAATATTAGGTTTTAAGATCTTTTTAACATCTTCTAATTCATCTTCTAATTCATCTATAGCTTCTGTATCTACATTAGCTTTTCTTTTTAAAGCCTTTATTTTTAGTATTATATCCTTTTTTCTTTGTTCTATTACCACAACTTCTTTAGAACTTAATTTCTTTTCTTCAGAAATTTCTTTTTCAATACTTTGTCTTGGTATATATTTATCAATATCAGTTACCTTAACCTTATTCTTACCTATTTGAATTCTAGCATTATTATCTGTTTTTATAAACATATGACCATCAACAAGATTATCAAAAGTTTTTTGACCTTTAAAATCTTTATCTGGAATACTTTTAACTTCTGTAATATAACCATCTGTATCTTCTATAATAGATATAGGTAATAATAAAGTTTCAATATCTTTACCATTAGATTTATTATAAAATAAATTTGAATAGGCTCTTTGTTGCATGCTGTTTTCAAAATACTTTTTATAATTAAAGTTATCATCACCAGGTATTAAAAACGTTGCCCATTTACTTGGTTTTCCTGTTTTTAAATCAACAATATATTTTTTACCAGTTTTATCTACAATTATTAAATCAATTGCACCTCCAACATTATTCAGTTTAGTTCCTTCTTTATTAAATAATTGATTATCAGTTATTTCTAAATTTTTAGCAAAAATATAAATATCACCTGATGCTACTCTTTCTTTTAATTTAGTTAAGTGTCCGCTTTCTCCAAATAAAGCAATAAATGCTTCTTCACTAATTTTATCTTTATAGTTATCATATCTGAGTTCAGATTGAGGATCAAAGAAATCTCTGACCATATCATCTGCAGTTATACCTCTAACTCTTCCTCCTTCATAAGTAATAATAGGCATGACCTTATATACTACATCAGTTAAAATATCATTAGTAATTTCTTCTTTATTATATTTATTAGATTTTAAAGTTTCTATTTCTTTATCTATAATTCTTATATTTTCTAAAGCAACAAGTGAACCTTCGTATTTAGTTTTACCACTTTCTAATTCAGCAATTTCTTTTTGATAAGAGTTTAAAACCTCACCCTTTAATAATGATTCAAGTTCTAATTTTAAATTAGATAAAGTTGTTTCAGTTATACCTCCATCAGTTTCCCCATATCTTCCTGAATCTACATCAAGTTTAAGTTCTTTAATAAACAAATTTATATTTTCTTGATTAAACTCAAAAACATCTTCAGAATTTACAAAAGCTTCATCTTTAGTTTTGATAACTTGATTTAATCTATTATAACCTTCATCTGTAAAAAGTTTTGACATTACATTAGAAACTCTAGAATATACATCACCATCTTTAAGATACATACCTTTAAAACTTCCTATATCTTTAGAATCTTTAAATACCTTTTGAACTTCTTCAACAGATTTCTTCATTTCAGGAGTCATTTCTACTCCTGAAATAGGATCTATATTAGCAGTTAGTATATTTGCTGTTGTTATATAGTTATCTATAAGTTCTTTTCCCTGTCTATATGGTTCACTACCAATATTATAAATTTCCTGTTTATGACCTGTAAAAAAGTCTGGAACTTTTTTATTATCTAATATATCAATAACTTGATTTTTATCCATATAAAGTGGAGGAGCATTATTTGCTAATGCATTTAACAATTGATCTAAAGCTACTTTATTTATTTCTCTATCTACAATTTCTGAATGTAATTCATTCCTAAATTCATCAAGTCTTTCAAAAGTTTTTTCATTTTCAAGAACTAACTTTAAAAATTCACCTGGATCAGTAAGTAAATCAATATGTTCTGCTACAGCTCTTGATTCAAATTCAAGTTTATAATAATCAACTAACTGATTAAAGGCCTCATCTAAACTAGATTGGAAGATTGTAGCATTATTTTCTATTGCTAATGATCTTATGTATTTATCATGCGTATCTTTTAGTGCTTTATTTACCTCAACTTGTTTCTTTTCATCAGTAATATCTCCCAATAATTGATTAAGTTTTCCATCAATTTGTTCTTGAGTGGGATCTTTTATATCATCAAATTCTTTTAATCTTTTTTTAGCTAAGTTAATAGTAGGGGTTTCATTTCTTTGATAAAATCCATAAAATAAAGCTTGAGCATTTTGAAATTCTTTTAAGGCATCAATTTGTTTTTCTTTATCTTTTACATTTTTAGATTTTTCAGATTGTGGAATATCCTCTTTTTGTCTTTCTATAGCAAGCTCTTGTTCAAGTATACCTAGTTGTCTACTAATAGTTTGTGGTTTAAATAAAACTTTAGCAGCACCATAGTCTACAGTAGCAAGTGAAGTACTTTGTAAATAATTATTATAGATAGAACTCATTCTTTTAGTTGTATCTTCAAAGGCTGTATTTAAGTATACAAAGTTTTCTACAGATTTATTCCAAGCATTATGTAATCTAATTAAAGCTTGACCTTCAGGAGTCTTCATTTCTTCTGCAGATATCTTTTGAATATCAACAGGATTTTCAAGATTATCTTCAGCTTCTTTAAATTTAGTTTCTATTGATTTTAATTTAGCAATAGAATTAGTAATTCTTTTTCTATATTTTGGAACATTTTCTACACTTAAAGATTTTACTGCATCAGCTAATTCTAGATCAGTAAGTTCTTGCATAGAATTAAGCTTTTCTATAAATACACCTGCAGTACCAGTTCTTCTCATTAAAGCCATAGTAGATACAAATGCATCTACTTCAGCATCTAATGCTTCTTTTTTAGTTCCTTTTTTTTGAATTTCAGAAACTTTTTCTTGAGTCCCAAGATTCATTAATCTACTATTAATTAATTGATCTATGTTGATATCATTTAGATTATCAACAATTCCTTTAGTTACTTCAAGTTTTGTCTTTTTCCATTTTTCAAATGCAGCTTTATCAAAAATCCTAGCTTTTTGTGTAGATAAAAATGGAATTGCATTATTTAAAGGTTTAGAAAAAGTTCCCATCATGAAACCAGACATAAATGTTTCAAATCCTTGAGCACTAAATTCTTTTCCTAACTCTTTCCAATAGTCATCCATATGTGTACTCCCAAGTATGCCACTCTGAACTTGATAACTCCTTTTATTTACACCTTTAGCATAAAGTGAAGCTGAAGGACCTTGCTGTTTATAAGCCTCTATATAATGATTCTCATTTGCTCTAGCAATTGCTTCTTGTAAATTTTCTTGAATACCTTCAGATACATTAGCTTTAAAATATCCTAAAGTCTTTTTTGCTGTAGCATATCCAGGCTGTTTCCACCAACTCTTAGCTAAGTTCATTAAGTTATTTTTTTCAAATACAAAAGCTTTTTTTGTATTATCAAATATTACTTTACCTAAAGTACCAAACTGTTTTTCTCCAGATTTAGCACCAACTTCATAAATTTCTTTTCTAGTTTGTTTTAAAAAATTATTTAATCCACCTTTAGGATTTGTTATATTACCAAAAGTAATTTGATTAGTTAAATATATAATACCTGCATTTGCATAAAACGTTTCTAAAGAACCCTTTTTAGCTTGTTGCCTCATTGCATACTGTTCATTACTATCTGGAATTTTACCAACTTTATCATAATGATCATCATACAATTTATGAAATATTTTATTTTCAACCATACCTGCTTCTAATCTAGATTCAGATATTGCCATATTTATATTTCTTACATCTCTATAAAAACTACCTGAAGTTTTAGAAAGAAGAGCTAATCCATCTAAATATTCACCAGCTTTAGTAGATTTTCTTATATCTCTTAGTACATCTACAGTATTTTCTAAAGGATTAAGAGTTCTTCCAATTGAAGAAAGTTTTTTACCTCTAGAACTTTCCCAAAAAGTTCTTGCAGTCGTTGGTGTAGAAAACTTAGGTATAATTTCTTTTACAGCCTTAGCACCTGTTTTAATTTTACCAAGACCTTTTCCAATATCTTCAATAATCTTAGTCGTTCTCATTGCTTGAATTCCACCAGTTGCTCCACTAGTTGCTCCAGTCAGAAAACTTAATCCAACTTCTTCTACTATAGCTTCAGTAATTATACCTGCAGTATAACCAAAGTTCATGAAAGCATTATTCATAAAAGCACTTACTCCTGTTATTCCACCTTCTTTATTAGACATACCAATAGCAGCAGCTCTTTCATATTCTGCTGCATCTTGTAAATCAGCTCCAGTAAAATCACCCCCAATCATTTTTACTAAACTCTTGGGTCCATCTATAAATCCTCTTTTTAATAATACAGGAAATGAATGGGTAAGCATTCTACTCCAATCATTCCACATTGTAGTATTAGCATTAAAGTTAGCTTCATTATCTCTAAAAGGATGAAAACCTATTTCAGCAAATTTATCATCTCCATATGCAGCATATCTATCATAAAAATTATTACTATCAGGTCCTGCATCATAGTTAAACATTTTACCATAACTATTTTTACCTGCTGCATCAGAAATACCTTGAGATTCTGTAGCTATAAATTCTTTTAATGAATTTCTTGTATCACCTATTGCTTGTCCACCAGGTAAATTATCAGGATAACCTACAATATTATTCATTATAGAGGGACCCGGAATATCTAATTTATTATTTACACCAAAACCAGGTCCAATAGAATTTATGTTTGAAACTGGTTGTGTATTTTCAGGAGTTGACAACTTTGTCTCAAGATTTGTATACTCTGACAAAGGTTGTCCTGTATTATTTACTTCCTCAGCCATTTTTAAAGATTATATTGAAAGTTATAAGTTGTAAAAATTTGTCTTATTTGATCATCTGTAATATTAGGATTTCTTTGTTTAAGAGCTCTTATTACATTAACTCTTTCGGTATTTGCTGCTTGAGTTACAGGCATTGTAGAAGTTTGAAATGATTCAAATTGTGTATATAATGTTTCTCCATTTACTAAATTTACAGGAACAGATGTTTCCATAAGAGTACCTGTAGATAAATAAGTTTCTAAATCAAATGCTTTAAATCTATGATTTATAGAATACTGATTTGTTTTATTATTATATGTAAAATCCATTCCATAACCAGGTTCAATATCATAGCTATCTTCAGCAATACCATCAGTTTCTAATTTAACTTTTCTTTTTAATGAAGCTTCTATTGGATTTGTAGTTGATGCTTCAAATGCATATGAATCAAATTGACTTCTATCTGATATTATCGTAGCTCCATTTACAAGAAAATCTTGTTTCATTTTGTCCTTCTCTTCATCTTCACCTGTAGTAATTAAATTATCTAAAATTGCTTTTGTAGGCATTATTGTATAAGCTGCTTTATTACCACTTATCTCTGTTGTAGGTTTTACTATTACTTTAAATCCTTCACCTTTTTTATATAAGTTTCTATCTCCATGTGCTTCCCAAATCATTTTAGCAATCTTTTGATGTTCAATTGTGTTTACATCATCATCTAAAACTTCATTAGTTGTACCAACTCCAGAAAATATAACAGGAGATTCTGCACTTAACTCGCCACCTATATTAGATAAACCTTTTACATTTCCATAATCATCATAAATTCCAATTTTACCACCTTCAATTCCATAAAAATCTTGTGTAGGTAATGCTCCTTGATTTCCAGGTGTTACTATTGCACTTGCGGGCATAGAACTAATTCCTGATCCTGTACCAAATGAAGATGGTGGAGCTTCTTTAAAGTTTCTACTATTAGTCCATTCTCTATCCCAAGCTTCTTTTACATCGTCATAGTCAGCTACAGAAGCACTTTTTAAAAGCTCTCCAAGTATATTATCAGGATAAAAAATATCATCCCAATCTTTATATGTATTAAAAGTTGATTCAGTTTGATCTTTAAGCCATCCTAAATAATTACCCTTTTCCCATTGTTTATTTGCAGACTCAGTTAGCTGTTGCTCTCTTTTATCATATCTTCTTTGATCAGCTAAATACCTTTTTAAGTAGTCTTTATCCAAGCCAATGCTATTTAAAAAACGATTTGCTACACCTCCTTCTAAAACAGCCTCTAATGCATTATCATAATATTCTTTTTCTTCAAGGAATCTTCCTGTATTTGGATCAACTGCAAATGAAGCATTATGCAAAGGTCCACTAGATTGTTTTGCTTTTTTAAGTAATTTTTCAGTATTTTCCCTTAACCACGCTTTTTCAGCATAAATACCTTTTAATAAAATTTTATTTTTTATAGCTCCTTTTCTCCAATTAACAACCTTTTGTTTATCAACTTCAGTTTGAAAAGTACTATTAATTAAAGTTGCTGTAGTTTCATCATTAGTCATCAAGTCTAAAAGTTCTGTATTTAATGTTGAAAGATCACTTAAATTTAAACCAGTTTCTTTTTCAAACTCTTCTGAATTAGTTGATTTATTTAATGCATCTTTAACATTAGTTAAAGTTAAAGCCTCCCCATGTACATTTATAGCAATTCCTTCTTTATTTTCATATTTACCTCTATTGAGAGTATTAGCAATTCTTTCACCATGTTTAGTAGAACTTCCTTCTATACCAATTGCTGTTGCTATCTCTAAACCTTGAACTATACCGGGTTTAGCTTGTTTCCATTCACTTGATATTTGACCTTGAACAAATGTTTTTAAATTTGTTTCGTTTGCTGTGACACCTGCAATAGGACCTTCTGATTGCCAACTGTTTCTATTTTTAACATCAACTGCTTCTATACCATTTTTTGTAGCACTCCAAACAGCTGTTCCAGACTCAACACGAAATTTGTCCATTGCAATACTTCTATCACTTTTAGCTTTAAGCATATCTTTAAATTCAGCTAATTTATATTCATCTGCTTTTTGTGTTGTTTTCATATTTCTTTGAGAATATGAATAAGCTGCTTTATTAAAATCTTGCATCATTAAAGAATTAGCTCTTAAAATATCTACTCTATTTCTTAGCACATCTATATTACCTTCAAAGATAACTTGTTTTCCTGTTGATGTATTTCCATTTGATGAACCATCACTCACCATATCTTTTTCTAAATTACTTATATTTAAAAGTGCTGAAACTAACTCTTTATTAGATGAAACATTTCTTAAAACCTTTTCAGCATCTGGAGAAGCTGTACCATTTTGTAATGCAGTCTGTAAAAGGCTTTGCATTTTATTAAAAGACTCTTCATTACCTTTTAATTTTTTATTAGTCTTTTTAACTCCACCTTGTAATACTTTAAATTCATTTTCAAGATAAGCCATTTCTGCAGCCTTAACATCTCCATCATATTCACCAGCATGACTTTGTGACCAATTCTTTCTATCTACATAAGCTTGTGTTTTATACATCGCTTGTACTCTAGGATCATTACCCATTCTTAATTGGTAAAGTTGAGATAAAGGTTGCATTAAAATAGCAGGTCCATTTGTAGTTGTTATCTCATATAAACCATCCTTACTTGTTGAAGAAACGGTTCTATCACCAAATTCTTTTGCCATTTCTCCAGCCATTAATCCTATATCTACATAAGGTGTATAATTTACTGAAGCTAATCCTGTACTTTGAATTTCATCATAGGGTGTATTTTGAAATTCTTGAAGTTTATAATCTAACTCTAGAAATCCATCTTCCCACCACAATCCATGCTCTTTCGGATCAATAGAATTTTGATAACCTAATGCTCTATTCTTTGCAGTATTCCAATTTTTAGTTGCTGCCATATCATACATCAAACTTTTATTTTGATAAAAAGGTTGAAATACTTGTTGTGCAGCTTGAACATTTTGTTCTAAAGAAAGATCTAATCCAGATACTCTTTTAAGATTAAAATCTATTTCATTTCTTAATTGATCTTTTACTTTTTGACTTTCTCCATGACTTGTTTTAGAAAAATATAAAGAACTATAAATGTTATTAAGTTTCTTCCAATTTTGATCATATTGATTTTGTTTAATACTCAACATTTTACCCATAGTGGTAAAGTCAGGTTCATATGCCTGATATGTAGGTATAAATGAGGAAACTCCTTGTGGGTATCTTGCCATTTTTATTAAGTATTATTTTATGTTCTAAATTTATTAAAATTTTTAAAGTTTACTAAACTTATAATGTTTAGTTACCATAAGGCATTGTAGTATATGTTGGTATAAATGAATTAGATTTTACAGAACCTCCATACTTAGATTTCTTATTCATCATTGCCAAAGCTGCTTGTTGACCATAGTTCTTTTTATCTTGTTCATACTGTTCTCTCTTAGTTAATGCAGGTTTAGTTAAACTAAAATCTCTATAAGTTTTTCTATACCAAGGCGTATCATCTGAATAACTAATTTGATTATTTGGATTCATATAATTATTAACACTTTTATCAATCATACGCTTATGTGCAGCTTGTTCAGCTAAATTTATATTTGACATTTTAGCATTTCTTGCTTTCAAACTTGTATTATCTGCAGCTGCATTTAGTGCTCTAAAGTTTTGTATATTAGCTGAATTTATTCTACCTGCATTGAATTGACCTTGTGCATTTAGATTACTAAAAGTATTTACATCACGAGCATTTAAAGCAGCCTTATCACTATATCTTTTGCCTGTTTGAGGAAGAGTATTACTCATTGCTGCCATTTGTTTAGCAAACTTTGCTGAAGCAGGACCACCTTGCATATCTACACTACTTCTTATTCCTTGTAAAGCTGAAGTAATATCAGCAGTATATGGATTTGTTAAAGTAGGTGATTGCTCTTGATAATTTACTAAAAAAGGATTTACTTTTGCAGCTTCTGTTTCATAACGTTGTGCAGTATTTAAGTTTCTATAATCTTGTCTACTATATCCAAGTTTTTCATAAGGATCATCTACAAATTGTTGTTTTCTTTGTGTATGAATTGTTGCATTACAATCACACTTTTCATCTACTGGAATTTGTGTTGTAGAAATAGGTGTTTTAGTTTTATCAGGCTTACCCTGTGCATCTAAAGGATAACATATACAGTCTTTCATATCTGTTGTAACTGACTTATTTTCTTCTACAGTGACCTTTCCATCATTGTTTTCAACTATTTCATCAGCAGTAATAGGAATTGTTGTAGCTTCCCTTTGTCCAACTGTTGTATTACCAAAACGTTGATCTTCTGGTGAAATGTTAATTGGTACACCATCTATCATAACAGTTTGATCACTCATCCCAGTGTGTATAAAGTCCTGTAACGCAGATCCAGTTTTTCCACCAGAAGCATCCATAAATTTACCACCTATATAACCTGACTGAAAATTTGAGATATCTTCACCACTTAATGCAGTATAAAGAAGTTTATCTATTTCTGCTTGTGCCATGTTTGGATTATCCTTTCTTATTTTATCATTCATTTGTTTAATAGATGCCTTATATTTCCAGTTTTTACCTTTATTAACACTCATATCTTTTGTACCATCAGCCTTATAAGCATAGTTAGAATCCCAGTCTTTACTATCAAAATATCCAGCATCATCTTTATAAAAATCTTGCATGGCATTAATTTGTTTCTGACCCCTTCTATATATATTATGATAATTCTCCTCATCTAATATATCCTTATTCACATCTGTTCTTCGTTGTTTGTATGCATCATATCTATTAGTTCTATAATCTTTTGCAGACTCTGAAGTATACCAATCATCCCACTCTTTACTACCTCCGCTATATGTTTGACCTTCTTGCCAACTTTGATGAGGATGTGAATGACCTGCAGGTCCACCACCATCTTTTGAAGGTAATGACATTATTCTAACTCTTGATCCACCTCCACTAGACATAACAGGATAATATGCACCACCCATATCAGTACCATATCTTGCTATAGGTATAGATCCTCCATATTCTCCAAGCGTAGTACCCATTGTTCTCATAAGATTAGCAGGTGAATATGCATCTATTGCTGCTACTCCTTGATTAAGAGCATATTCATGACCTTTATTAAGACGTTGACTTACATTTGCATCTTGAGCTGCTACAAAACCTAAATTATTCATTTCACCTTCTCTTCTAGCATCTTGAATTGCTCTACCTGTATTTGTTATTTTATTTGCTACCCAACCAAGTTGTTGATCAGTATCTTCAGGATTCCAATCAAAAGCCGTATTAACTTTTTGTTTTGTTTCAAAACTACTTGGAGGTTGATCTACCATTGTATATTTTCCTGTCTCACTGTCAGTCATAAAAGAAGATCTTTTACCAGTAAGAGGATTTATGTAGGGATTATCTTTAGTAAAAATTCCTGATTGTGCATCACTAGCTCCCAGTATTCCTTCTGCTGAAGGTAATAAACTATCTTGAGTTCTTGTTTCTTTCATTCTCTCTTCAAAAGGAGTATGAAATCCACCATGTGGATATTTATTATAACCTCCATATACAAACATATTTAATGTTTGATTCTCACCACCAAATGCTTTTCTCACTGGAGGATCTTGTTGAAAGCTTGTTAATAAATTTGATAATTTATTACCATAATCTAAATCATAACTTAAATTATCATTTGCCCACATTTTATCAATATCACCCCTTTCATTATTTGCAATGTCAAATCCAGATTGTCTCATACGTTGCACCCGTTTGATGACATCATCTTGAGTTGCATCATCCTCATACATATTTTGTAACATCCATCTTGCCTCTGGATCATCTAAGTTTATAGTTTGCTTACTTGGTCTATTTAATATTTCTTGTTGCTCTTCTGTAATAGGATTATCCAACATATAATATCTTGGATCATGTTTCTGACCTGGCTTTCCTTTTTGATTTCCATAGTATTTATCCGTGCCAATTGGATATCTAGGTGTATAACCAGAATAGTTTTGAGTCTCTTCAGTCACATTCTCTTGATTCTGTAAAACTTCAATTCTTTTTGTCTCATTATAATCTGCTATATCTTCTTCTGTAGCATCAGGTCCTAATGCAGCTTTAGCTTCTGCATTTGGATCTGTATCATCTTCTGTATCTGAAAATTTACTTTTTAAGTCTTCAAAATAAGGATTTTGAATATCTTTTATATATTTTCTATACTCACCAGACATTATTTGATCATCTCTTCTATCACCTAACATGTCTTTAACTTCCTGCTCATTATAACCTTGTCTTCTATAATAATCTCCATAAGTCTCACTTTCTTTTGGTTGTATATGAGCTCTATTTACTCCTTCTAAATCCCATCCATCAACTTCATCAACTTTTACTTTAACTTCATCAACTGGTGTAAAAGGCATTGATTCTGATGCTTTTTCATTAATTTCAGGTATTTCATAATCAAATTCCTCAGCATCCCTAGCTTCATCATCTCTTAACATTTGTGCATATTCATAATCATTAATTATAGTATCATTTTCTATTCCCTCTTCTTCTTCTAATAGATTTAAATATTCTTCTTGAGTTATTAATCCTTTATTTAATCGTTTTCTTAATGCGTTTCTATCTTTTCTAGAATACCTATCTCTTCCAGGAACATGTTTTCTTGCAAAATCTCTATTAGACATTTCTTCTTCTATATCAATATCATCTGTAAATCTAGATAGTGAAGAAGGTCTAAGTAATGAAGGTTCATTAAAATTATATCTTGTTCTAAACTCCTTTCTTGCAATATCTTTATTAAATAAAGCTTTAAGCCAAGGGTTTTTTCTATAATTTGTATCAACACTTGTAGGAATCATTCCCATAGGAAATCCTGTTGCTGGTATACCTGTTCCATATCCAGGTCCCGTCATTCTTCCAGGTCCCATTGGACTTAACCAGTTACCAGCTCTTCTAAAAGCTCTCTTAGAAAAAGGATTACTAAAGTCTAAGTTATATGCTCCTGCATTATTCATATTATAAAAAGGTCTTTCTCCATAATAGTTTCCAAATTGTTGTCTACTTATTGCATCATAAGGCATACCAAATCTATCATACCCAAGTTGAGTTGATCCTTGCATAGGGATTCTGTTTGAAGAACCCGCTTGCTTAGTATACATATCTAGTAGCATTTGTTTTTGCTCAGGATTCAAAGATTTAAACATTGCTTTTTGTTCTGGACTAGCATTTTGATATGAAGGTAAATCTTCTAATTTCATTCCAGTATTAGCACTTTGAGTTGTAGTACCTTGAGTTGTAGTAGATTGATCTACTGTTGGGGTTCCTTTAACCCACTTTTCTCCATCCCAAACTTTATTAGTAGGTAAATAAGGAGGAGTAGCACCTGTAACATTTGACCACCATCCATCTTTACTTTGACCAACTTTAGGAGGATTTTGTTTTAATATTTCTTCATATGTAGGTAAATCAGTACCTTGATTATTAGTTTCAATTTCTACTTCCTCCTCTTTTACTGGAATATTAGAAGTAGTTGTAGTAGCAGTAGTTGTAGTAGCAGTAGGTTTAGTAGATTTTACAGGAGTAAAGTACTCTTTTGTTTTTGTTTTAGCTTCATATTTATTTGTACCTTTAATAGCACCTCTAACATCATCTCTAAAAGATGAATTAGTTTCTACTCCTTCTATAAAACTATTGAACAGTCTTTGATCTTCCTTATCCGCACCCTTTTTTGGATGCATAAATTTATCATAAATACTTTTATTAGGTATAAACTTATAGTTACCTTTAGAATCTTTTTTAAAGTGACCTAAAGGTCGTTGACCTGACATCAGGCCCATTTTAGCATTAATAATAATTTTATCTCCTATTGCTTCTACACTAGTTACAGTTACTCCACTAGCTGTACCTGTTATGGGTTTACCATCTTTTAATATATTAGCTTTATTTGCACCAAGTGAACCATCAATAGTAATTCTGTTAATATCTTCAATAAGAATTTTAGGATCTGTATCTACAGCTCCTCCTGGTTTAAATTTATTTATTCCACCATTTTTCATCATATGAGCTTGTTGTGTTATTTGTTCTTTAGGAATTAAATCTTCATCAGTAATTTTATTAGCTTCCATATAAGGTCTTGCCATTTCTGGAATACCTTGTGGAAATCCTTTCTTAGATTCCTGAGCTAAAGCTAATGCACCAAGTTTAATGATAAAGTTCTTTATCATTAATGTAGCTGTTTCTCTTGATCTTCTATCTGACTCTGGATCCATTAAAATTGCCTTATACTTATTTATATCATAAGGTTTAGCAAGTTCAGCAGGAGTATATCCTCCTTTTTTAGGAATTTTATTAAACATCTTAAGAACAGCAGGATCTGTTATCCTCATTGCTTTAGTATCACTAAATATAAAAGTATCATCAGGAAGATTTAAAGGAACTCCTCCACTACTATGTTTAGATCCTTTTATGTTAAAGTGATCTGGAATAGTATCTCCTGAAATAGGACCAAAGGCACTCTCTCCATCTTCAGCTTCTAAATTAGCCATTGATCTTGGAATCTTAGTTAAAGTTTGTTTAACTTCTAATCCTTCTTTAGCTTTTCTATAATCAGTATCTCCCCATGTAGCAGGAGTAACATCTAATGCACCAGTTGATTGCTGACCACCATAAGCTTTCTTTGGTAATTTTTTAATTTTTACTTTCATATTAGTTTAATCTAAAAATTCTACTACTCCACCTATAGCCATAAATGCAGCTATTTCATTAGGATTCATCCAAACTTCTTGTCCTGCTCGCAAATCTCCACCATAATTTTTAATTGTTGGTTTTAATTCTTCTTCAGTATAATTTGGATTTCTATTCTGAATATTACTAGTTCTTTTAGCTACCCATTGAGCTGCATCAATATCACGTTGTTGTGCTAAATTTTGTCCTATAGAAGGATTAGTAGAACCAAGTGCTGCCAGTTGTTCAGCTGCTGTATGTGGGCCACCATGTTCCATATAAGGCATGTAAGGATCATATACATCTTCAGATTCTGGATATCCTGTATCTGCAAAATAATTTACACCTTGTCCACCACCTGTAAATTTATACAAGTCAGGATCACCATACATTTCATTCATTGAATCTATTTCTCCTCCTTCTTCAAATCTAAGTTTTAATGCTTGTTTCAACCAATCCACTAAATGTTTTGTACTTCCCTTACTCACTGTTTTTGGAATTTTTACACCATGCCTTTTAGAAAAGTTTAAAACTTTTGTTCTACTAATATGCTTTTTAGTATTTACAATTTGATTGAGTTCCTTTGACATTTTCTTAATTTGTTTTTCTGAATGCTTAGTAGGAACCTCTAATTTAGGTTGATCAAATAAATTTCCTTGTGCAGGATCAGGTATAAAATCATCTACTATCTTTCCATCAATAGGAGAGCTACCCGGAATTATTTCAGGACCTGCTAATTTAAAATCAGCATCATCATAAAAGCTCATAAGAAGTTGACCATCTCTACCTACTAATGGTACAAGGTCATCTCCAGGTGCATTAGAAAAATACTTATCCAGATCAGTAACTGCAAGATCTGCTATAGCTTGATTCACATTTTTTTTAGTAACCTTAACACCTCTATTTACTAAATATTTAGCTATCTTCTTTCTATTTGCATAAGTTATTATACCAGCTCCCGCAACTAGAGCAGCAGGTATCTTCCAATTATCACTAGATTCTGGTACTATTACTGTTTTATCACGAGGAATACATTTTCCTGCTGTAGAATCCCAAACATGATTTTTATCTTTACAATCACATTCTCCAGAAAGTTCATTAAATATTCTACCTCCTGTACAATCTCCAGGATTTACTTTTTTATCTTCTACACAAACTCCCGCTTTACCATTAGGAGCCATAGCATTTGGGTCCCACTTATATCCTTCTGGACAACCTCCTTTAGGTTGTGTATTTGCAGTAATTATAGGGTCAGTATTATCTCCACCTCCTTTATCACCATTATCTTCACTCACATCATCTTTAAATATTATCTTATCTTTAACCGTTTCTATTTCATTAGTTACACCAGGATAAGTAATTCTTTGCATGAATTGACCAGAATTTTGCATAGCCCAAGGATTATATAAACCATTCGTAAATACACCTTGTGCAAAATTGATAGGCATATTAGATGCACCTGTAGTTTCCATGTGGGTTTTAATATTTTTAATCCTATTAAAAAGACCTCCTCTTTGTACTTCCATATCAAATACTCCAGGTGCACCACCCATCATAGGTGATCCTGGCATCATCATAGGTGCAACACCAGCAGGAAATGATATATCTCCATAAGCATTTCTTATAGTTCTATTAACTTCTCTATTTTGTCTATTTTGTTTTCTAGCTGTTTTTTTTGCTTGTCTTCTTGCTCTACCATATCTAGCTTCTTCAAGAGGAATTTCTGAAGAATCATTTCCAGTCATAGCCATCATATTATTATATTCTTCTTCTGCTTGACCCCTAATTATATTTCTTTTATTAAAATTTAATAAAGCATTTTTACTAGGTTGAACATCAGCAGCAAAATTAGTAGCAGAAGCAGTAGCAGCTTCTTGGTCCATATTTATACCATCTTCTGCTTGTTTAAGTCTTTTCTTTATGTAACCTCTTTTACCCATAGGCATAGGTTCTTGTTGAGGAACTTGCTGTTGTTGAGCTTGTGCATTTTGCATTTGCTCTAGTGTAGTCATTACTAATCTTTCAGCATCTTGAGCAGGAGCTCCTATTTTTATAAAAGCTTGTACAATAATTTCAGGAGGAACTTGATTAGATAACAATTCAGCAATTACATCTTGAGGATTAGCACCTTTTTCTAAAGCTTGTTGTAACATTTGCATTATTTGCATTATCTCTTCTTCTCCAACAGCTTGTTGTTCTTGTCCCTGTGCTTGAGCTTGAGCTTGAGCTTGAGCTTGTTGCATCATCATCATTTCTTCTTGAGAAGGTTGTTGTGCACCCATTTGTGCAAACCACATTGCGGTAGGATTGACTACTCTTCCTTGTTGACCACCTGCTTTATATATTCTATACTTTTTTGTCTGTGCCATAATTTAATACTTATATATAATATACTAATTTTTAGTTTAATGTTTAAATCTTATAGGTTTATATTATTTCATCTAATATATAACCACCATCTACATATTGTTTTACTTCTTTAGGAGATAAGTAAGCTTCTATAAAACCTCCACCTTCCTGCTTTTCTTCTAAAAAATATTTATTAATCCAATCTTTAGTAAAGTCATTTCTTCGACCTAAAGGTTTACCATCTGAATATCTTACATATTCTTTAAGCATTAAATCTTTATCATTATTTACTACACCTTTTGCAAAATTTGGAAATTTTCCTATACCTCCAGCTACATTATATTCATAATCTGTTAATAATGCCTGTGAATAAACAGGAAGACCTTCAAAAGTACCTTCTCCATATGTTTTATCTATATACTTAGAAGCATTTTTCTTTTTGCTTTCAAAATCTTTTCTCATTTGAGCATGTCCTTGTTCAGTAGTTATACCTTCAGAAAAATCTTCATGTTCCCCAATCTTATGCCCACCAAAAATATCATAGCCTCCACCTTCTTCTGGAGCTTTGTGAGGATACCATAATCCCGTTTCAGGATCATATCCTGCCCTACCTGCATTTTCTTGAGAGAGTAACTCAGGCATGTAAATCTCATCGATAAATTTAGCATCATCATATTCAAATTCATCTTTTGGAGCCTTTAACTTTTTACTAAGAGTTTTCTTTGCTTTAATCCATGGACTAATTCCTGCTTTTTTTGCAATCTTTGTTGCAAGTTTTGCTACAGATTCTTTTTTAGGAATATTTATTACTTGACCTATAGAAAGTTTATCATAACTAATTCCTGAATTTGCAAGCTTTAATTCTTCAGGTGTAATACCATTAGCATATGCAATTGCATTAAAAGTATCTCCTGATTTTACAGTATAACTTTTACCAGTTCCTGGATCATCTTCATATACCTCTTCTAGAACATAACCACCTTCTCTATACTTATCAGCTTCTTCTAGAGTTAATGCAGCTTCTACATATTTATCTGGAGTAACTGGTTTTGTTGTAAGATATTTTTTTAAATTACCAAATGTTTCTTTCATTTTAGGATCAGATAAATATTCTTCTTGTGCTTTATCCCAATATCTATCTCTTTTAAAATCTTCAGGAGTACCTTCATATAATAAATTCCTTATAATACCATCAAGATAACTATGATCAAAATATTTACTATCCTTACCATCATACCATTCATTATATTTATCCTCTCCAACCTTTTCTTTCATCCATTTAATTTGGTCTTTAAAATCTTTTTTAAACTTTGAATTCAAATATGCTTTACCAAATTCTTTTTTTAATTCTTTATATTTAGGAGAAGACTCGTCCATACCATGTAGCATATCTAAAGCTATACCCTGAGAATTATTAGTTTTAGGATTAAATGGTATACCATATCCACCTGGATTAGGATTAGGATATGTAAAACCTGTAGGATAAGTAAAGCTAGTATCATCTTTACCAAAAAATTCTATATCACCAACACCTGTTGCCTCTCTAGTAAAACTTGTATCTCCTAATATTTCCAAGTCATCTTTCATTACTTCTAAACCTGGATATTTAGAATATGCATCATCAAGTAAATAATTATAATTTCTAGGACCTGAATAATTAATTATACCATTTT
>Ga0098047_10000034_pt1 | contig 54092 bp, 43 predicted proteins | sample 12_taG_FD_92585 | JGI IMG/M metagenome (GOLD analysis project Ga0098047, IMG submission 92585) | Marine viral communities from the Subarctic Pacific Ocean - 12_ETSP_OMZ_AT15267 metaG | ecosystem: Environmental > Aquatic > Marine > Oceanic | place: Subarctic Pacific Ocean | collected 2015-01-16 | reverse complement strand
TCAGTGGGCATCTACATTACTCCTTCATAAATTCATTGCCAATATATGTTAAATGAGGCAACACTCCAAATTTAAAATTATAGAGAGCCATGGCACTAGCTAGCGCAGTCAAATCTGGTCCTCCAAAGAAATCTATGGATTTCTTAAAATTTAAAACGTTCTCGGGCCTCTGATCATCTAAATCATAAAAAGGATCAATCTGGTTTATAAATTTATCTGTAGGCTTGTTGTTCGCGTTTGGTACTGAGAATTTCTCTTTTTCCGAGATTAACTGTGGATTTTGTAAGTCTATTTCCGCAGTTTGAGACTGCACTAATGAAAAATTCGGGTTCGGAAACTTTTGAACTTCGCAACCAAGGTGGTACATTAAATCGCGGGCCATGGCCTGAGTTCTCTTTAGCGTGTTTTCTTTTGGGTGATAGCCCTGTTTTATCATTTGAGTTTTAAGTTTGTGTATTCTCTGTCTCTGGCCAGAGGTGTGCGAAACAATCTCTTTCGCTCTCTTATCGATGGTAAGTCTTTTTTGATGCTTGATTTTGTGAACTAAAAGTCGTTCTGGTATTTCTGAAGAACGACGGCGCGGTTTGCGGCCGCGGCCTTTGTCATATTTTGCCATAATTATATTCTCTTATTATTATATAGCTAATCGATAAAATTTAATTAGTCTTACTGCTTGATGGTTTATTAAATATATAGGGGATATTGACTCTTCATTCTGGCGCCAAAGGTGCTTGTTGGAGTGCCGCCGCCTGTTGCATATGTATACCACGCGTCGGCATATGCGGAGTATGCTGATGATATACTCACTATTTTAGCAATTGCGGGGCCCGTCGTGATTTTAGAGCCTTTTTGGTCTAGATAGCTGAAGATCCACGTTGATACAGTCTCTGTGCTCACAACTTTGCCAGATGACCACCACTTGTCTGTTTCGGTACCTAAGTGTTGCAATAGAGCTGCCCAGCCGGCGTGATCGAGGATGCCCGCTTGGGCGGCAAATTTAATTTGGCTGGCCAAAGATGCAAACTGATCCGTTGGCTCTTTATAAATAACTCCTTCTGTGTCTATCGTTTCGACGGGCTGGGTGGCTTCGCTAGCTTTTGCGGGGGTGTCGTCGTTACCATCACTTGGCGGTGGTGGTGGCCCCTCGGGGGTGGCGGATTCCGTGCCGGGTTGGCCGGGTTGTGGTTCTACATCTGGCTGCGGGGGCTCTGTCTCGCTGTAGATATCAAAGTGAAGTTCATCCGCCAATTGCAGATCTCCTGCAATTGTGCCTCTGCCACACATCCGCTCTTCATCAATAATTGGAATGGAATTCCAAAAAGTTAAGTCAGTCACATTTTCCATAATATTCTGAAGCATAGACATAACGCCACTGTCATAACGATCATCTTCTCCCACACCGGTGTGCATGCTGGTAGTCGTCCACTCAATGCCGTCATCCTCTGCATCCCAACCACACAATTGTAGCATTCTGTCATAAACCGGATGATGCGTATAGCCGGCACTGCGTAGGTCATAGCTTCCTCCCCAGTCCTCTATACCGGGGATTGTGGACTCTTCATAATCTCCTTGAGGAACACAAAGATTGATAAGTGTGGAAAAATTTATTTTAAATTCTTCTAACTGACCTAACGTTCCGTTTGGGGGCATTATTTTATTGCCCATAATCCTGCTTTCCTCCATCATTAGTTCGATGGCCCTTGCTTCTGGAACGCTCGAAGCTTCTTCGGTGGCCTTTTTAGAAAAAGATTTATATAATAACTCTCTCCATGCATTATAATAAACCACGGCCAGCAGACACGCAAACCCAGATTCAGAAATTCCACCTTCTTCTGCAACTCCAGATTCAATTTCCCAAATTGCATCTGTAAAGAATTTATTATATTCTTCTGCTACATTATTGTAGCTACAAACTTCCTGAGCTAAAGAATAATATTCAAGTACAAAGGCATCGTAAACTTTTTTCAAATCGGTGAGCATCTCTGAGACAAAGAATTCTAAGGAACGATCTTCAACTCTAATTTTAATATAATATTCACTAGTCGATTCGCCGGTCTTACTGCGTGCGATGAGAGCCTCACTGTGGCTTTTCCAATCGTCGACGGCATCCCAAGACGTGTCGAGGGTGTAATCGGCGCCGGGAGCGTCTTCATATTCGTGGGCATACGTATTGTAATAGGCAACGTCATCGTCCATAAAATCTTGGAATTCAAATGCCATTATGCGATATCCTTCTTTAACCTTCTTGCCATTATCTAAATTAAGCGTAGTCGTCGTAATATCTTCGCCGCCGCCCACCACATAAGGGTTGTATTGCCTTAGCATGGCTTCGGGCTTGTTGAAAACATCAAAATTAACAAATTTAACATAAGAAGTATCTTTTGCTTGCAAGGCGCGCATTTCTGATTCAATGGCAGTAATATTAAATCTCTTGTAAGTGTTTTGCCAGCCGGCGCCTAACGGGCCGGGGGCGGGGCCGACGTCTAAGGTGTCATCGCCGCCCGTGGTAAACCACGATTCCCACTTTTCTTTGCCGGTGCTTGTAAAGTAGTCATGAGTTCCTCCTTCGAGGTCCATGCCTTCGTACGATAACATTTCTGCGAAGTGTGAGCTGGGTATACCCCCGTGGACTGGCATACCAGAAGAGCCGATTATATCTTGGGTCAGGCCGTAGCCGAGCAACGCATCGCTGTACCATTCATTAGAATAATTATCAAAAGTATATACATAAGGATACCCATATGATTTTCCGCCTTCATCTTCGTCTTCGGTCGAATAATGATAAGTTGTCAGCCCCACGGGATAATCTTCACTCGTGTCCATAGTTAAAGTCATAATCATGATTTCGTCTTTATCGTGGGGGTCGTGTGTTTCTGGATCTATGAATGGATCGGCGTAATCAGCACCTACATGGCTGAGATGGAATTCTTTTCTAATGAGTCTGATATCTTTCACTTTAAAATATTTATATGGCACAGTTAAGTGCATTATCCTCTGCAGCCTACTTAAATCGAATACGTGAGATAAATTACTCTGGGTATGAAGTGCCTTTTCCCAATCAAAGAAGAAAGTCCCGCGGTTTTTGACAACGTAATCAGCATACAGATCATTGGGTGCGCGGATCTGTTCAGGAGTACCAGTGGTATTTCCTCTTCTATAAATTTCCAATATTTGGTCCCAAGTGATCATTCCCGGGTCGTCCGGCTCAGTGCCGACTTCTGCGCCGTAAGAGAGAAGGGTGGCTTTGCGGATATCCTCCCAAATTAGGCCGAAGGATGGGTTTCCTTCAGCAAGAAATTCATAAAAATCGCTCTGGCCGCCTTGACTTGGATATACTAAAACGCTAGAACGCGCTAATTTAACCCAGGCACGTGGTATATATTCGTTACCCAAGTAGTACTGGGGATTGAGGGTGCCGCCTGGGGTTGATGGCCGGCCGGAGCCATCCGGATCTCCGGTGTAAAGAGGGCCTACGTAGCCGGACAGCTCATCCGCTGAATCTTCATCATTAAACTTATAGGGATAATTTGGCCATGCTGGTGCATATATGTTTTCGTAATCGGAGCCGCGCAAATCTGTAACTCTAGTGTTATAGATTCTCTTCTTGCGAAGGCGTATCTGAATGCCGACTGTTCCGTTCAGCACATTTAGAAGGGGAGAGAAGTCATTGTAAAAGGTGCCGGATTTGGTTCCCGTTGATTTTGGTCGGAAGGTGTGCCTATAAAGTTGAAGCGTGGGGAGTAAGTCTTTTGAATTATATTTTGTCTCTAAGACACTTTTTAAATTATCAATATTGGTCTTAAGTACACTATCAGATGCTGCATTTGGCTCATGTTCGGCAATGAGGCTATTGATAGAATCCACAACGTCTTGATGCGAAACCGGTTCGGGTTTAAAATATCTTCCATCAAATGTTTGTATCGGAACGTCATAATATGGCGCTTCGCTCACGGCCTCAACAAAAATTGTCTCTTCCTTGTTGGGAACCTCGTTATATTTTAGAACATGCTCCCAAGTTATGTCTCCAAAGTTTTTATTATAAAATGTGTGATTTGTGGTCGTTAAGATCTCGTTATCCACGCCAATAGTAAAGAATGTAAACACTTTCTTCATCATGTCCAATCTAGTCTGATATGGCAAGTAGCCCGGGCCGAAGTCGGTGGAATCATCGACCTGATATTTAACTTTAAATTTTAAAAGTATATTTTGTATTTGAAAAATTTCATTGCCGTCCAAATCTCGGGTTCCGCTCGTAGTCACAAAGGACTTCCAAGTAGAGGGAGTTTCAATCGTGCCGACCAAATCCGTCAGGGGTATTTTATAATATACAATGTGGCGATCTGAAGCAGCCCCTTCAGGGCCGGCAGGAACTTCAGTCATCGCGGTGCCGGAGTCAGTTAAGAGAGACATGGTATAGTCCAAGAAGCGCAGCATGAAACAGTGCGTATGATCGGGGCCATCCCACGGGCCGGTTATATCTGGCATTATGTCGGCGTCGGCCTTCTTTCCCCAAAAATCAAGAAAGACGTTGCGCTTTTCGTAGCTGTCTAAATCAACGTAATTCGATGTTATTATTGCATAAATTTCTTCGGAGGAATAATCATCTAATATATCAGGACGAACAGATTCCCATGTGGCGCCGCCGTCAAGATCAAGGCCGTAAGCATATAGATTAAACATGACCGCCATAATGTAAGGAAACGAGGGATGGTCGCTAGTAAGCTCATCACCATGTGGGCTATCGAATGCAAAAAACACATCCTGAAGATTCAAGTTGTCTTTTTTTAGTGCATCGTTTAGTTCTTCAAATCCGCTAAACCACCCATAAAGATATAGTTCGTCTAAATTATTCTCAATATAATCACCTAGGGCTTTGTCGGTGGCGACGCCGTCTTCCCAGACCACCCCATCAGGACCAAGATATCTTTCGCCGGCGATGGTTTCGCCTTTCGTAAAGTTTATTGTTAAATAACAATCAAACTCGTAATCCCCGCCTTCAAGGCTCATACCAGTCTCTTCGTCTTGTGATTTATAAATTAATATTCTATTAATATAGACACTTGGTAAATACTTTCCAAATATCTGTTTTGATTTAATGCTTAAATCTACTTTTGCCATTATTCATCCTCGCATGAAATGTCGTCTGTTGGATCCGTAGAAGGATCCCCCTCGGTGGGGAAATCTGGGTTCGATGGTTCGCATATCTCTGGAACTGTAACACTGCCGTAAATATCATAAAATAAAGCTTCGGGCTCTTCTTCGCATTTAAAATCTAAATCAATATAATAAGACTCTTTATTAAAAACTTCTGCGCACTGACACGCCAACTTTGGATACACTTGTGAATCAGTGAGAACATCGAAATAATATTCTACACTATTTTGCGTAAGAGTTGTAGTCGCAGAATTGAGCGCCTTTTGTGGGCGTGGGCGCTTCATAAAGCCATCCACAACTTGTGGGTCTTCTTTTTCAAAATACTTTCTTGTCAACACGGTTTGATCTGAGGGGGCAAAGCCAACATCATCTAAACTATTCTCAGTCATCTGAAAAACTTCTATTTCAAAATTATCTGTTAATATTTCTGTGTTAGCCTCTTCCGCATAAACAACCATATCGTTTCTAATTAATTCTATCACATTTCCATCAGAAAACGCTTTTGAAGTACTAATTGTGTTGGCCACATTGGTTGACGCTATATCGGTGACTGGCTTCCCTACTCTTTTGGTATAGTAAAGTTCTACATCAATCTGTGGAATATCCAAAGAACCTGTGGAGTATTCGGACCGAGGCGCGTATATCGTTTCGTCTTTTGTGGTGGACGAGGCTATGTCGCCTTGACACGTCACTATTTTCCAAGCTGGGGCCGCTTGTTGGTTTTGACTGTTAAAGTGCGCATCTCCAATTTCTGATTGAAACGTTAACTTGTCCGGGGAAACATCTGAACTGATCATTTCGAACGCAGACAACCTTGTGTCACCAACTGGCCTCGAGATGTACATGTCGTACAGCGCTTTCGCCGACGAGGGCGAAGTGCCGGCGAGGACTTTTTCGTCCATGAGCAGGTCGAGGCTCGAGGCGCTCCAGGTACTGTCGACAGATATACTAGGCGGTACCGTGTTTTCTAATTCGACAAACGATAGAATACCTTCTAAGAAGGTGGTATCGTCTTTTATTCTTTCGTGAATTTCATTTTGCTTTTCATTATCTAATGAGGCATATTTGCCGTCATAAATAATCCCTTCATCAAAAAAAGAATAATAAACCGGCTTGAATGTCCCAAGAGCCAACGTACGTTTTCCGTATGGCGTAAGTTGAAAATCTATTACTTGTTCTTTTTTATTAAGAAATTTTGCCATTTTTATCTTCCATCATCCGAAATAATCACCACTCTGAATCATTTTTTGCGTCAACCAGAGCGAGGTTTATAGAGCACATCCACATCTAGCTTAATTAGTTCAACAAAGGATAAGTAATCATACGGCCAGTTGAAGCCGATTTCAAACCCCTTCTTCTTCTTTTGGTTATCAAAAATTTGTGTAGTCGTGCCATCCAATTGATCGGCCACCAAATCATAATAATCATGTAACCCGCGTTGTTTGACCTTGAATACCATCCAGCGAAGATTCGGATTCTTTAAAATTTTGTTAGTTATAAATTGATTAGCTCGCAAATTGTGAGCTACTGATTGATTCTGGAACGATACTTTCTTATAGTCTCTTGGTGCAAGATTTTGCCATATGTAACTCAAGTCGTCTTGATCAAATTCATATTTAAACTCGAATACATACATTGCTACCGCGTTGATATTCTCATTCCGAACAAAATCAAATTGAGGAGGGAACACATATTTCTCTCTGACTAATCTTTCAAGATTTCTTATCTGATCACCTGCCATGCGTTTAGAGTTAGACGCCTTGCTTCCAAGGTTTTCCTTAAGGGCTGCTTTGACTCTTCCTTTTGGAATTTCAATAAACTTCTTTCGTTCAAATCTTAGTGTCGATGAACGACTTTGAGCCGCCAATTCTTCAAAATTAACTTCATCACTAATGTAGGGAATTGCAATCACAGCCTCATGTATAGTTTGTTTTTCTTTTAATTGTCCTAATTTCTTAGTTGAATTTTCTTGGTCAAACCCAAGCAAGTCTGCTAATGATTTGACCGTCCTGTGTATCTTAGCGTTTGTTTCCAAGCTTGATGTGTCGTAATTGTTATAAATGCTCGGTACATTGGTAATTTCATAGTGATATTTTAGCCAATCAGGCGGAATGTCTGAGATGCCAAACTTAATTCCCTTCGACGGATCGGTGGGTATTTTACCAAACTGGTGCCACATACCGACTGGGGTTGAAGTTTCAGCATATACCGGCTGAGAGGCCGAAGCTTCAGTAAAATCAAACATAGGTGTTTCAAATTTGGGCTGGATGATCCAGCGCTTGCCAACGGTCTTGTTGGTGGTGGATTGTGGTTGTCCAAATTTATCTTGAGTTTGCTCCAAAACTCTTTCAATACCGAATAAGTTGAAAGACGAGCTTATCTGCATCGAGTTGACGTCAATTCTATATCCATCGTAAATCGTTGGGATCGTCTTATCTCCACTTGGTGATGCGCCACCGCCGCCATCATGAGCGGATGCGCTAGCGACTGCCCAGACTGGGATTAAGGCGGGCTGGTCAGGCGCCGGGTTGCTTCCCGAGGGGAGTTTGTAGCCAGAATCTATTCGTCGATAAGAAAGCTGACATTCTGCTAGAATTTGCTCTAACGAATATGAATCTGATATTTTTGCGTTAGCGGATGGCATCGTGGGTCGGAATACCAAATCAACGCGGGCCATTCCATCAAAGTATGGAGGGGTAAAGGCTCCGTTATATCCACTAAAGCTATCTTTGCCGGCTTTATTGTAAATATCAGTCGATGCAGAGGGGCCGTAGGGCCGGCCGGCGACATCTGGACCAAATGCCGATATACGATTATACATTGTGAATGTCTGTTTAAATTTATCGAGGGCGGATTGACTTGAAGAGCCTATGGGAAATTGTTCCGGCCTCCAAGTATTTTTGCCGGTGGTGCCGCCAGTAGTTAGCTGCTTGGCTCCGCCGCGGCCATAGAACCCGTCTTGGGCACCGTTGGAATCAAAATCTTGGTGGTAATAGAGTTTTCCGTTGTGAGAGGGTTCAATCCAAATTCTCCCCATATACACGCTTCCGCTTGGGAATCTTAAGTCATCTGGGACCACTTTCGACTCAAGCTTGGTTAAGCCATCGTCTTTCAAGAAGAATTTTGGAACGGCGCCGAAAAAGTTCTTCGCTCTTAACTTATATATTTCATCAAAGGCGGCGCCGTCTAACGTAGCTGTCATAAAGTTTGCAGCAGGAATTCCACCTTGGCCGCCGGTTACTGCGAAACTTGCCGATGGGTGAGATTCTTGATCGACAATTCCAAGATTCCCCATGTGTTTGGCGGGATCAATAATTGTTTCAAACGGGAGTCTCTTGTCCCAAAATTGACCTCCAAAATATCCCCTTGGGCCTGCGGTTGCAACACAACCAGTAATCGCCAATGCCCAGTGGCCATAGTCTGACTTATACTTGGATGGGCCGCTTGTTACATCTGATTCGGGACCGAATGCCGTACGTAAAATCTTTGTTGCATCTGTTACAACCGGATAATCAACCGCAAGGCCGGCTTTCATGGTATTATAAAGAATTCCAGGCGAAAAGACTGGATCGAAAAGCGGTTTAAGCCAGCCACCATAAGTTACATAAGTGTTGTACCCATATGTGACCGTGTTTCCTCCAAAGCCGGCTATTGTTATGTTTGGAGTAAACGAGCGTGAAAATTGAGATACCAAATCTAAGGTTGCCTGTGCTGGGTAAAATCCCCTGTAGGGATTATATTTAATTGCTGCCGTACAAGATAGTCTTATCTGATCTGCTCTTAGCATCTGATCCACGGATACTCCCAACATCTCTAAGAAATCGCTATTGGAATAGTCCTTGTAGAAATCTTTTTGAGAACTGTTGAGGGGTGGCGGTAGCCCTAGTGGGCTTTCACCAGCGATGGACGCAGAAGTTCCAGGAATCGCAAATGTATCAAGCTTGTTCTTGTTTTTTAGACCAAATCTTACGTAATCTTCGACATGCTCGCTTATTCTATATTCTGGAACGATTGAGAACCCTTTGGCCATTAATTTTAAATCTTCGTTAAATTTATCATGATTGTTGTACCACGGTTGGGACTGAGAAACGGCAAAGCCGGCCCCCTTAACATTTATTCCGGCCTGTGTTGGCGCCAACCACTCTGCTTCGCCACCAAGCATTTCAATACTAAACGCGGCACTCAAGTACTCTTCTGAGCGATCTCTTCTCGATAGATTCGTGGGTTGGGGTGCGAATGCAGGTGCAACTGAATTTGGAGAAGGATTAAAGTGTTTCCGCGCATAAAGGGCGCCTGGGTTCATTCTGTCTGCTTGCGTGTTTCCGCCGGCCCAGACCGTCTTATAAGCAAAATATGTATTTTGTAGCTCTCCTGCGGGGTTATCGTTCCTATTGTATGTTTGGATAACGCCCCCAGCGCCCACTGGCACAACGCTGCGAGTTAGAAAATCCCGGGGGGCGTCAAGAGCCCAACAGCTTTGTGAAATCAATTTGCCACCGTACGGAATGGCCTCGGTTTCTGTGAGCCCAAATGAATTCGCGATCTCGCGGCCGAGCGTTGTTCTGTCATCAAAAATATCGCGCCAGAACATATTATCATAATTTGCTCTTTTTACGGTGCCCGATTTAAACTCGTTTCGTAACGATGGGAAAACATTCTGAGTATATAACAACCAGTTAATTCTTGTGTTTGAGCGCTTCGAGGCCTTTAAAACATCTTTTAACGGCGAGTGCATCTTCCTTAAGTCAATATTAGCTAAATTGTTGAACTTAAGATCATTGAAGAAAGTAGAATAATTGGTGTTGCCCACCTTTAGTGTTAAATTGTTGTTGGGGTTCGCCATCTTTTTAAAGAGACTCTTTACCGGAATATCCACATTTATAAGTGCGGGGCGCCCTTTCATAGAAAGCGGAGGCATTCTGAATTCTCTTATCTTATTATCAGAACCAGTTATACATCGCAGGACGTTCTCTCTCTTTTCTTTTAGTATGATCGGATGATCACACTTGTTTCTAAACTTGGTCCAGCCCCAGCCGTAAATGCTCTGTCTTCTCGTTAATAGAAGATTCAGATAAGATGCTGGAGCAATCCTCGTACTTATGTTGGGGTTTAGTGTATCATTAAGATAGTTTGACACTGCAGTGGTCGACGGGAATCCCAGAGTGTTCTTGTCGGTTGAATCTGTTATTGGATCAACCGTCAGAATATTCAATCGATTGACGGGCTGGTATCCCCCCGCCAAAGCGGTGCCTGTTATCGGATTGGAAGCTGATACAAAGTCATAGAAAGAAACGTAACCAGCGGACGTACTGAGATATGGCATTCTTTCAGTATCAAACGTATTCTGGAACCCTCTATATCTCAAAAGCGACGGATCTTCTAGGGATTTATTGATCCACCTATATTGACGCTCTGAGCGAGGAATCTGATTTTGAATATAGAAATTATCATATATCATAGACGCGGAATCATATGTATACGAAGATGAATACCCGACTGTTGAGGCCACACAACCGGCCATGCCGGCGGTATAAGATAAACTAGTGGGTGCATTGCCGGCGCCTACGGATCCGGAATCGTGAACAACAGCCATCATGTGGTTATCGTCTTCAACTTGGTTCTTGACGCGATAAGTAAAGATGTCCGATGTGCCGATGCTGCCTGAGTCGCCGGCTCCATCGCCCATCCTATACCAACCAACAACTTCGGCGGCCGTATATGTGCTACAGGTTAGGTCACACGGAACTCCAGAATTATAAATATTTGACACTTCCGCAGCACTGATGGCCCCGCTGAAAAATGCCACCTCGTCCATAGAGCCAGTAAATTCGTAAGTTCCCGGAGTCGGATATGTACCAACCAAAACAACACCCTCGACATCTAAACTTGTATTATTTCTAAAGTTATTATAAGTTGAATCCATCTCTCCTAATTGAGCCAAAGGAGATACGGTCGTTTGCGTGGGATTATCTTCTCCATCGGAGCCTGTGATACCATTAACATAAATTGTCGGCGTTACACTCGATATGCTATTCCATGCAGAGGCCGAATATACAACAACAATATGGTTCCAAGAGGCGGTTATAACCGATGCGCTGAGCTGTTGAAATTTCGCTGTCGTATAGTTGCCCACTCCATCGGTAGTGCGAATATTAACGTGAACGTATGTGCTCCCAGCGATACCGGGACTAGATTGATCAACTGTTGCTTGGCCTTGGAGAAATACGTGAATTCCGGGAATACTCCCAACGTAACCAAGGCTGAATATTGTATTCGCTGTGTTTGGGTTCGAAGAATTGGCGCGCATGTAGTTTGGGTTAACCCATGCAGCTAATGTAAACACAGACGGCCCATTTTGGCCATCATACAAGAACTTATCTTTATACGTGCTCCCCGTGATCAGAAAACCAGTACCTTTCGGGGCGATATCAGTTGATGGCCAAGACACGCCAGATACATTTGTAAGCGCACAGCCTGAAAGCACCGGCACAAGAGTCTCTGATGCGATCTTAACTCTCTCTTGATTGTTCCTGTGGATCTTGTGAAAGCCGGGAAGCTGATCATATGAGGCGCCGGGTCCATAATTATTAACGGTAGCCGTTCCAGATACAAAAAGCGAATCTCTGCCGAAGCGTGCAGTATGACGGGCAAGGTGGGAGCGAAGGCCGTAGTCTTTGCCGTGAATGTCATAGACGCGCATAGTGGAGGGTGTACCCCCCGTTGCTTCTGAAATGGTCCCAGAGGGCCCTTGAGATGGTTTAATCACGGATAAGTTGCGATATGAAAGACAATTGTATGGTGAAAACTCGGATGCTTTAAAATCTTGATAGCCACGCGATTGAATTTCTATGCCACCGGGGGCGCGGAATCTATTAGTTATAACTGTTTTGTTGACTGTGCCTGTCAAGTAGCTTGTACTATAATCACCAACAAATTCAAAATGGCTCTCGGCGCCGCGGTGAACATCCAATATGGTTCTAACATTCGTTGTGTGTTTCACTTGAGAAAGCTGTGAGGGAAGCGTGGGCTGATTATCAATAAACGCCCTTGGGTTAGTATATGCGCCCACAGTGTGGATAATTTCATATTGATTCAGATAGTTTCCAGGGACAGTCGTATTGCTGGCGGAATCTAACATGTTGATATTCTTGATATTAACGGGGCGTTTGGCTATATAATCTCTGTACAAATATGCTTTCTGATATGGCCTGTATGGGTAGACTGCAGATCCTGAGCCTGATGCAGAGGGGGGAGGATAATCGGGACCAACCATTCCAATTGCACCGCTTGGGTTAAATCCAGAACGTGTACCAAGCACAATTCTCCACGCTTCTGGGCGTGTTTTGTTGTTATCAGAGCCAGTATTAACTGCAATATGTCTTGACTGATGACCACCGACAACTGCTCTTGTAAAGGGCCCTTGAAGCGGGATCTCTTGATGCTGACCATATGCATCGCTGTGCAGATTGGTGATTTCAATATTGCCTGAGACACGCTCGGTTACAAGCTTGTTGAACCCACTATCAACTGTTGAACTGACGACATTAAACGGAAAGGCCATGGTAGACTTAACATTCTTATATCCAATTCCATCTTCCCAATCACGCCCGTGCTGAACCTTGAATACCTTTTTAATTTTACGAATTTTATTTTTTGGTAGATCTGGATTTTTAATTTCGTCTTCTTGTGTTCTAACCATGTCATCAGTAAGCCCAAGTAAAACATTTTGAGGAACAAATATTCCGCCGGAAACATTAACAGGGCCGGCCGGTAAAAGGGCCACCGACGTAAAATCAAAGCTCTTTTGGGGCTCAAAGTTTATTCCGCCTCTAATTGTTTGTGTGGTGCCCAAAACGCTGTCTTCTTCGATAGTTCTATTTGCATACGGATTCTCAATTATAAGATCGACGTACTTAGCAAAATTCCTTCTTGCATAATCGCCAGGAATATATTTTGTTCCACCAACAGTAGAAACTATAGGAGCACTTCCGCTAAGTCTGGGTGATGAAAATATTACATCCTTAAAGGTTTGTCTTTGTGCGTCAATGTTGGCATCCCCACTGGAAATTTCGGCGGCCGTTGTTTCGGCGCGCCTTCGCCAATATTCTTTGCGAGTCTTTGTATTACGAGGCGATGTGGGCGGTGGGGAAGAGCCTCGGAACCAGTTATAAGATTGTTCAATAAGACCAGCAAGTGCGCCATCTGGCTCTACTTCCTGAGTATTGCTATCTATAATTGGCATTTTAGATTGATACTTGTTTCTCTCAAGAACGTGGCTCTCGACAACATCCATAACATTGTTGGTAAATTCTGCGGAAGCAGGGACCAATTGAGATATAATAGAGGTTATGGCATCGTCAAACCATTTGTAATATTCAATATATTTTTCAACAGCGGTTACATTATTGACTCGACGGAAGAATGCTTCTCTAAGCTTCTCCATTGACTTATAACGATCACGATATCGGTTGACCGGCTCACCAATTAAATTGTGAAAATCTATTGCGCCGGCAAAGAAATCTAGCATTTCTTCCGATATCGCATTGTACATGCTCTTCTCTATTGAATATACAAAGTTGGGGAGGATCTCTTCTCGTCTCATATTCGGGAATAGTACATCTTCCTCTGAAAATAGCTGAATCATGTCAGAAGAAACCGCCTGCTCGGGGTTAATAAACCTATAAGTATTGACGCTCCTTTTGTCTATAACGTCAGTTGAAGAAGCCTCGAACCCATAGCCGATACCGGAATGCTGGAACCCAACAATGTTTCCCAACGATCCGTGATTATTTCTAATATCGGAAGAACCCGAACTAAAATCTTGTACTATAAACTTACCAGTACTATCTGAGCCTGTAACATTCTCAAAATTCCAGTTAAGAGCTAACGTGTCTTTGTTTAAAAGATCCTCACTGGTGCTGGCAAACGGAGACATGCTTTGGTATGAGCCGGAAATTCCGATATTTTCAAGATCTGTAGCGTGTTGGAGAATAGTATCCGGTTGTAGATATTTTGCCCAGTACTTAAGCGACGAGAACAGCACATCAGTCCGATAAATAACGGTGCCAATTATATTATCCCTTTCTGCTCCCACAAAAAGCCGCTTCCCTGCGTTTAAGAAATTCTTACCTAACGTATTAGAAATCGTGGTTGATGCCGTGAAGTGCTTCTTGATGTCTGCACTTTGGACGTTAAACCCTGAGAATATGACATCATACTCATCACCAGATGTTCCACTAATGACGGTATCAGGAAAGCCCCCATATGGGAATTTTTTTGGCTTAACCCGTAATGAGAAATTCCACATTTCGTTATTATAAACATCTGAGTATATACTGCTTGTTAGATTAAACCCAAGACCACCGGGTAACGATGAAGTTAATTTAAAGCGTACATTTTTAGAACCTATCGCATCTCTAACTGCATAAACATTAAAATTAGAGTTATTGTGGCTATCTGAAACAAACGTAAGGTCCGCTCCGTCTTCGCTGTCCGAAGAACGGGTATTTACGGTCGTCATTCCAAACAACGAGACTGTGTTATATGCTGATTCTCTCAGTAATTTTCTATTTTTCTTCGAATAATATGGAAACAAAACGTTCGCTTCAACAGTTAACCCGAACGGATCTTCGAAGCTGCTGGTACTTCCAGAAATATAACCTGCTGATTCTGCATTGGTGCTATCTTTTGCTTGATACACAACAGCATTTGTGTTGGGTGAAATATTAAAATTAAGAGTATTCTTTTGTAATACGTTTTGTTGTAGGTTATTGCGCAAAACATAATCACTATTATTAGAATTAACGGCCAAGCGCAACACTTTATCATCAATATTAAAGCATCTAAGTATGTTCCTAACTGCCTTTTCGGTTCCCTTTGACTTATAGATGTTCGCTAGGTTGTTATAAAGATTTGTATAAATTAAGTTTTTTGTATCATGTATGTCCTCTTCAAAGAGGCTCTTTTCATCTCTGCTGCTAAATCTTTCTAAAACAGTAGAATCAATAAATAATTCGGGCATCGCAAGGCCGAGCGACTGTGGCAAATGTTTTGCAAAGGATATTGGCTTGTGGGAGGAACTCGGATAAACTCGATGACGCAGCTTCGGTATCTCTGACATTTGTATGTATAGTTTATCAAAATAGGCGCCGGCGATGTGCGAAATATATTTAAGATCGGAATCTACATTTTGGGCGTCCTGATCGAGAATCCATCCGGGCACCAAACTCATAAAGGATGAATTGTTATTATAATCGTGATAGGAGCCACTCTCTGCCAGCCCATTAGATAAGGTCACAACATCTGGATGAACAGAGTAAATAATAGGATCTAAATATTCTTTGACTGAGGCGCTGGCCTCAAGGATGGCAGACCCCGTATTACGAGCGCCGGATGCATAACCGGTCCATGTTCCATTCGTCACTCGGCCGGCATAATCTAAAATAGTCTTATCTATGTTTGCATCAGTAGTAATACCTTCATTAAATTTATAATAAAGCCCTAATGTGGTATTTGCGATATCGGTATTAACACCGCCTCTAATTTGAGTAAACCAGTTGCGGCCGATATCCTGACCCGTTCTGGCGGTTTTCCAATATCTAAACTCGTCCAAAGAGCCGCTAAGGCGTCCGGCGCCGTGGGAACCACTCCCATCAATGGCGGTTAAGAGGCCTCCGATTCGGCCGGCAACATTCTTTGAGTTCAGTTCATCAACATTGTGGGTTGTGTTAACAATTCCGTGCGCATAATACATCGACTCAATTTCTGTTGCTGATAATATTGAATTCCAGATAGCAACATCACACAGTTCTCCTTGCCAAGTTCGATCATTATCATTTCTATTACCAATGAAAAGTCCATAATCGGTGACACCTTCCCATGCACCTGTTCTTGTGCCACTATCGAGAGATACTGCCTTTTCGACTCCATTTACATATATTTTTGGATCATTACTGGAGTTGCTCGCATCATAAGTTACAACTACGTGGGCCCAACCTGGGGACGACGGATCTGGAAGAAGGCCTGTGTCGTCTGTTTTCCATATAAGAAGAGCGCTATTCCATGTCGTAGAAAACTCAATCTTCTCGGCTGGGGTGGTTAAAAGCGCAGTATCTTGCCCCAAATCTATAATTCGACCTTTATTATCTTCACCGTCACCCGTTTTTCGAACCCAAGCGGAAATTGTCATTTTCGATGTTCCGGGGCCCCCATTGCCTACGATCTGATTCCACACCGCGGCACTCTCGATACTGACGAAATCGTTAGTTGCATCAAATGTATTGCTTTTGAGAGCTATATATTCACTTGGTGTTTCATTTGACACTGTGGGCGGGGTGGATCCTGTTCCGTGTCTGCCATGGCCGCTACTATCGGGCGTGGAATCGGCTGCACCATCAGAAACATCAGAATCTAGTCGCCACCAGCCTTGCAAGCCCGCGGATGACGAATAAGAGCCTTCTGTGGCATACGGCCATGAGCGGCCGCCATCTGAGGCACTTAAGTTATATGCCCCTTTAATCGCTTTATCAGCATGAACGCCGTCAACATAAAGATTAGTTACTAAGCTGCTTCCAGAATTAATAACAGAAATTGCATAATGGTGCCATGAGCCAGCGTTGGCGTGAATCGAGGATGACCCCAGGCTGATAAAATCTCTCTTCGTGTGAGAGCCAGATTGAATCGTTAGAACAAATGGTTGATTATTCCTGCTGCTTCCATCGACTGTTCCGGTAAGCTCGATCAAAATACGACCCTCATCGCCCGAAGAGCCAGAATTCCACCAATCAAATACAACTTGTTTGTCTGTTAGTGTACCATCTCGGAGGCCGGCTGCGGATCCAGTCTTGAGCCAAAACTCAACCGTAACACCATCATCAAAATTGGCGAGGAGATTAGATGTGCGTGTGCCTTTTCCATAATCTGAAGGAAGGCCTTCTGTCTGATAGATAGAATCGTCATAAATATTAGAATTTTGAAACTTATCGTTGTGCGGGTTTGAGGCGAGGTTTTTTAAACTTCCATCATTTAGTGAACCAGTTCCCGGGCCTCCCTTAAAATCAATATATTCGGCAGAGAGCGGGACTCCGTACCCTTTCGATTTCCCAATGCTTGGATTTAGCTCACAGCCATCTTTACATAAGGTAATATATCCGTTTGTGCGAGGATATTTGTTATCTAAGATATACTTTTCAATATCTAAGCATTGATTGTAGAATTCATTAATCTCCGCATCTGAACCATCATATGGATAATAATCCAATATTCGATTCATCGCAGATTTATAATAAAGGCGAGCAGAGCCATATCTAGCAAACGTCTGAGGATCTGCATAATCTATCTGAGGAAAATAATGATCTTGCCTTAGTTTTATTTGTTCAGCATTTCTAGAAGACTCTACATCCGTAAATGCGTCTTTCTGTGATTTGTTACTTAAATAATTTCTATATGCTTCATCTGAACCAAACAGTTTTTTAATGCTCATAGTCTTTTACTCTAAATTTGAATATCGGTCTTTGCTCCTGCCAGGAGGATAATTCTGTGTCATAAAACGCGAGTTTAAGTCCGTATTCGTATCCCGGCTCTAACAACTTCATATCTAAATCAAAATAATTTCCTGATACATCATATGAAAGAACAGTGTGAAGATCGGAACCCGTTCCGTGGGCAACCGCTTCCAGGCCATCTAGAATACGTATAACTCTGTATGAAGCGCTCTGTATCGTAGTCGTGGGGGTTGTTTGGGTTGCCTTCGTGTAGACGGTGGGGCTCCAGTATTTATTTCTTACGTACAGATTAAACCTCGCCGTCTGATCTCGCATATATTCATTTTCTAAGTTGGTGATATTGATATAATAAGTGGGTTCGCGGGTGCCGGTTTGGCCTCCAAAGCTCAAAGGAGATATTGTTCCGGTGAAGAATTCATTTCCGCTGTTATCGTGCCATACATCGTATAGAGTTTTTATCTCGGTGTTGGCTCCACGGGGTGAGGTTGATTTTGTTATAGCCAGCGAGCAACTATAGATACCAGTGCTCACATACCCGCCTGTAATTTCAGTGTTTCCATTATAAAGTACTAGCTTGGAGCCCGATGGGGCCGTATTATCACTAGAGCCAGAATACAGACTCACATAAATGTGACCTGTGCCGGCCGATGGTATATTCTGTAATTTTCCTCTGATGTAGTTATACAGATATATTGTATTTAAATTGTCATCGGCGGAAGCCAGTGAGCTACTCCAGTGAAAGGCTGACCGGTCATCTTTCGTAGTAGAGTCCCAGCGCGCCTCAATCACCGGACGTTTAAAGAAGTACTGAGATCCTCTTGCAAAGAACCTCTTGGTATAATAAGACTTTTTGGAACCCGAAGGGTTGTTAAGAACGCTTCCAGAGTTTGAGCCGTCTGAGCTGGAGAAATAAGCCTCATAGCTTGAAGAAAGCCTCACACCAACACCATAATTTCCCTTGGTGCCTGCAATCCATGATTCGACCAATCCGGAGATATCTACCTCCAAATCTCCTATGCCGCTAGAAAGGTGCTGTACATATGTTGGGGAATCGTGATAATCGCCCCCCACTGTTGTCCATGTACCAATGCCGGCAGAGCTAGAGCCTGACGCGTTCATCCAGTTGGATCCCACGCCGTCTTTAGTTAGATCTTTATAGTTCTCTAGATCCAAGCCGTCACCCTCTTCCCAAGATTGTGAAACAGCCTGCACAACAAGTTTATAATCTTTGGGAACTGCCTTGCTCGACTTTGAGGCAAATAATCTTAAATAAAAGCTGACGCTACCGCTAGCAGGAAGTGTGGCGGCAGATCTATCAGAAGAGATGTCGCTAATAGGAAACTTAACTAAAATTCGAGATAATTCTTGGGATGCGGATGCCGCAGAACTACTTGGAGTTTGGCGGCCGTAAATGGAAAATACTTCCATTATATCAGATTGGCCAGAATTTGAACCAGTTCCACGAGTAGACAAGTTAGACTGGTATGCATTCACAATTGTATTGTCGGCATCGGCCTTGTATCTTTTTATACCCATTATCTAACCTTCCCTTTGATGTCGGTCTCTGGAAATTTAATCTCTGCAACAGCGTTTACGGGGATTATCAAATAATCTCCATCGGGAGACATGTTTCTATTTATATTAATCGTGGCGCTCGAATAATTTGTGCCCGTTTTGTTCACAAATTTAGCGGTTACAACATCTAATACGCCCTCCGCATTTTTTAATGCAGAGTACACATCGCTAAGGTAGAGTGGCTCTCCAATAAACAAGCTGTTGCCAAAGTGTTCTTTTAGCGCCTCAACGCAGTTATCAAGAGCTAAATACTTATCGGACCCGGGAGTAACTTTTATTACAAACTCAATCCCCAAGTTAATGATGAAGGGGTCTAAAATATCAACCGTATCGTTGATCATTCTATGATGATTTAACCAAATTTTTAAATTTTGTTTTATTGTGGAGTTTGTTTTAGTGAATTTACCAAACGAGTCTTCAGAGATAACGTACATGTTTAGGTTTCTTTTTTGAGAATCAGGATCTTTCTGAATTGAAACGCGCTTAATGGAACCAAATTTAGCCGGCATTCTGTATGCCAAACTTTCATAATCTGCTTGCGTTACGGCGCGATTCTGTGTCGGGAATGTGTCGAAAATTCTTTGCTTAATCTCATCAGAATTGGGATTGGTTACATCTCCCATTATTGGGGTTTCATTATATACTTCAAGCGAACCAATTACGGTAGATATGGTACCCTCCGATAACAAGCTGCGATCTTCAAACTCCATGTCGACTCCATTAACCTGTGTAAGTGCTCCTGCGGCCGCATTTGAATTGCGTGGGTTGGTGGTGCGCAAGGTAACCGTCAAGGTCGTATTTTGTGGTACAAGACCCAGGCTCTCATTTTTTACCAACCTTGTGGGATCAAAAGTCGTATCAGTAACATATGTCTTTCCAAAAACATCCATCGCAACTGCTTGCGGAGATGCCACAACGCTTGATTCATTCGCCTTTCCGCTACCAAATTGTAGATAAGTGTTATTCAGGTCTCTTTCTACGGTAAACTTTCTAGATACTAAAAATGGTTTTATAATTGATGGTACATTATCGTTTTTATAATTTGAATTCTTTAATTCTTTAAAGACCGTATCTTGCGCCAAGTAGTCCACCTCAAAATATTCATTTCCTTCTGAATCGAAAACTGAAATAACCTCCGACACGTTGGGGGTACCCATTTTAACGCTTTTAAATCTTTCGTACGCGCCGACCGTAATCTGCTCTGTCTTATAAATCCCGGAAACAACGGTAGCATAAGCTTTTATTGCAAAGTATGTGGGGGCACCGGTGGTCGGGTCAGTCCTAGCAACTACTATCGGGTACCTTGGATTAGCAAAGTCGATATTTTCAGTTAGTACAAAATTTAATCCACTATCAGTTGAGAACGTAGAGCCTCTTTTTAATATCGGCAAATAGGCACCATCAGGGCCTAACGAAGTAGAAGATGCCGGCACAATAACATATAAAGCAGCCGTTCCGAATGTTGAAGGGCGCCCTTGATATTTATAGCCTAATGCGCGGCCATGGCGCAGAACATTATTAAATTGATATGCCGTATCTAAAAACGATTCATTAACATTGTAATCCATGTAAAAAGATAACTGATCCGAAACATATGCAACGGCATCGAGCATCAAAGATCCAAAAGAAGCCTCGCTAAAGTCTTGAAAGGAATCTGGGTACAATCTTTCTGCTATTTCCAGCAAATCTCGCCTAATAGATTGATATTCTCTACTAGTGTAATTGATCGGCATTATTTTCTTTTGATTTTTTGCCATTTAAAAGTCCTCTTTTTTAAATAGTGAACTCTAACATTTCAGTTATTCCAATATCTGGTATCGAATAATGAATGGCGAGTCCAAGAATATTTCTATCCATTGCCTTGTTATCAAAATAAATTTGATTAATTTTAACAACAGGCATAAACAAGCTCACTTGCTCATTTATCTTTGTTTCAATTAAATTATATGTCTGTGAACCAAAATTTTGAAATAAGTAGTTTCTAATTCCAACACCGAAGTCTGGATTCATGACTCTTTCACCCGGGGCAGTTAGTATCAGCATTTTTAAATTCTGTCTCACTAATGTTTGAAAATCTTTAATCATCGTGAAGCCATCAATCGAATCTCTCGTAATCGGTAGCGCAACTGCAAAGGAAGACATATTCTATAACCTCTTAATAAATAGCTATTTTAATCATTTGTGTCACATAATTCGCCTTTTGCGTTCGTGGGGTTGGGACGAATCTTTCTTCTTTGCCACCAAGAAAGCAATCCAGCACCCGGAGATGGCATTAATCTTGCTTTAAGATTTTTCATAAATATGGCACCAGCATTGGAATTATTGTCTCCGGGCTTAAAGTCGCGTGAGTTATAATATGCTCTGAACATTTTCTTGATTCTGCTCTTACTATTTCTCAGTAGAACACGGTCCCAATTATCCCACTCTTTTACAAACATGCCCCCGAATGGACCCGGATCACGATCTCGATAGTGCTGCCACCCTTCCGCACCAAAGGTGCCACTATTCCCCACGTCGACACTCAAAAGTTCTCTCTGGTACGTGTCGTCTGGCCAGTTTGGAGAGGTTACCTCGATGGTTTTTCTAATATATCTCAAGAAGCCAATCATGCCGGGCTTATGATAAACTCCTTTATATTTATTTTTCGCGCCGTCTGTGGCGCTTATATTCAACCAATCAGTTTTGTCTGCCTTGTCCAGAGCGAACGGATTCACCCACGATACCCCTGCTGTGGTGGTGGACCCGGTGTCTTTTGTGGGGACAAAGCGATATGCATCGTTCGGGCCGACCGTCACCTCACCCACAGAAGATAAGAAGCCCATATCATTATATATGGCCAAGATTGCAAGCACTTTTTTGATGGAGAAGATGTAACTCGTCATAACTTTGTATAGCGGATCTTTCTTGAGCATCATCAGCAAACAATGTAATAGTTTGCTGCTACCATTAAATGGCTGCGCCTGAGCGCAGTACACATCCAACGAATCAACTTCTACGGTCGTAATTAGTGTATCTCTATAATAGAAAGCTATACCATATCGCACTCCCATCTCGCCTTCGATCCCAACTGTGGAGCCGGCTTCATCTTTTACTTCTCTCATTGAGCCGGGCCATACTTCTGAAATTCTTGTTGAGCTAGCGCCGGGAACGGATTTAATCATCCTAACTCCGGCACTAGTGGTATGTTTTGCCCCATCGAGGCTTATATACTTTTCAATTTTGAAAATCTGATCACCAGAAACAGATGCACTCCCATACTCTGGAATATCTCCCAAGGGCCTAAACACGTTAGTAGCTGTAGGGCCGGAGGTGCCTTTTCCATCGAAATTACCGGGCTTTTCATCCTCCGGGGGGACGTATGACCATTCTTCAGCGTCGTCGTCAACCGCGGGGATGCGATCGCCTGAGTTGTCATCGCGCGCGACACCCTTTTGGATTGTACCAACAATTACTGAGGCTGCCACACGCCTCAATAGATCTTGGCTTGAGCCGGCTTCTCCTTCCATGGCATGCTCTTCGCCGGTATAATATACAGTGTCTCCATATTCATCCACCCAGCTGTGATAATATCCAACATATTCATCTCCAAAGTCGAAACCATTATCAGGATCGTTGTCTTGGGCAATTCGGAATTCATCGCCGGCGGTATAATAATATGTATTTCCGGCTGCTTCACCGACCGGTATGGGAACTGTAATCTCTTTTTCTACTAATTCATAATCATAGATCTGTAATGCGGCGAAGGGATCTTCATGCGGGGCAGCGGCCCCAACGGAGGGGCATAAATTCATAAAGATCCAAAAATCTAAATCAAATATATCCGGCCGGAATCCTTGATTCGCCATATTATCAGATAGGGCTTCCCCCATCTTGTTCAATTGAACTTTAACTAATTCTACTAAAATTAATTTTGCATATTCTTCAAGATACTGTACTGCCTCAAGATTTTCGTCTCTTCTGTAATTTTTAAGAGTTTGGAAAAACCCTGCGTCTCCGGAGGCTTTCGCATCCCACAGACCTTGTACTTTTTTACTCTCTTTCTCGCCGGTTGCAGTGTCTTTATATTTATAATTGTAAGTTTCTCGGAATGGGTAACCATACTCTTCTTGGAAATCATTAATTATATCCATCGCTTCTTGTAATGCAGGGGTAGGAATAATTGACATTTCGTCATCTACAAGAAATTTAAAATATTGCACAGATTGCTCTAAAAACCCATACCAGAACATTTCATCTTTAAAGGGAGTAAACCATTCCCAAAACGGCGCCTGGGCATCTTTCATTCCCTCTTCCATTTGTTCAACTATATATGCAGCATAAACATTACTAAAATTATCCGGGAACTTGGGCATCACCTTGGAAAACACACCCATCGCTTTAAACAAATGAACACTAGCGTATATTCTGATGGTAGCATCAATAAGCCCGTACATTCCAGCTTTAGACGGGCGACTTAAGATTCTATTAAAAGGCACCTCAATTGCACAGTCTGGATCTTGTTTTAGTCTGGGGTCTTCTGGTATGCTAGGATATCTCTCGGTAATCTTCTGTTGAATCTCGTCAAAATTGATCAAATTTTGTGAATGTGGTTTACAAGGCGTATAATCTGGGAAAAACACTTGCATAAACCCTATCCAGCCATCGTATTTAATTGGCTTTACATACATGGGAGGATCTAGATGGTTGCGACCAAACTTATTGGGATCTAAATAAAGCACCCTTGTATTCTCTGGGGTTTCGTTTAGTTCGTTACGATATTGATCTAAACTAATACCAAGTATCATATCGCTCTTTTTGGGTGCTCTCATTTCTCCATCTTCGCCTTTAACGCGAAGATTTGTATATGGTTGGCCGGCCTGATCATACCCTTGGGGTACAACATATAATAGATCATCTTTTGTTAAATAATCATAATCCATTCCATATTTCCAACCCCCAGTGTTGGCGCCGATTTCACCAGCGAACGTTATAAAAAAGCTTTCCATAGCGGCATCATATTGGGTTTTGGCCTCGGTTGTTGAAATCCCGGCAAGATCTGCTAGGAGAGCCACCTGTGGAGGATGCTCTTTTATAAGGTAGGTCATCGATTGAGCAAAATTCGAATAGTCAGCCATATCTAAATCGGGCTCCGTCGCATCTGAAGCCTTCGTGGGAAGCCTTGAATGAAATGCGTCGAGGCCGTTATCTACCGCCAAAAACTCAAACTCCATCTGCCTCAGAATATTCTTTTTTACTTTGCCGGCGCCCGGACCAGATTTGGGCCTAACAAGACCAGAAAAGGGAAGCGCCATTAAGTTGATAGTAAGCTCAAGAGCCCAGCCTACGATGGGAATACTTTCAAGCCACGTTGGCAAATCAATTGCTCTATCTTTTTCATATTCTGCAGCCATATTTGCCGCCAATGGCGACTCAACCTCGGCGCCATAATTCACTTTCTCTACAATTTTAACTCTAATATTGTCATCGGGACGGTTTATATAGCTTCCATTCTCTTCAATAATATCTGAAAAATAACACTGTACGTCAAACCCATAACTCCATGAGGACATTTGTGGGAGGTCGGCATCGGCACCTTTCATATAGCGGCCGCATTGTTCTCTCATGCCGGCGGCGTTATCTTTGAAATCTAATGAAATATCAGCGCCATCTTTTGCCCAGCCGCCAGCGCCCGAGGATCCTTCGGTTCCCTTTCGAGCCTCACGTGTTACAACAATTTTTTCTGCATTCATATCGGCTCGGATGGGGGTGTTATATCCAAAATCTGGAATCCTCAAAAGGTCCACACCGGTTCCCATCACAGGATTAAAATCCAACTCTTCAAAATCAATTCTAACGATATCTCCGGGTGATCCGGTGTTTGTTGAAAGAAAGCCAGAATCAGAGCGGGGGCTGGTACTATCGATTGATTTGTACAGATCCTTCCCGCCTTTGGCGAGATCTCCATATATGGGGTGATCGCCGTAATCGGCATCGCTCGGGCCGGCATTCATAAATTGCCTCATCATCCATTCTCCAACATAATATGGAAATTGTCCGTGCTGGCCAGAGAAGCCCACACTTGGCTGTAAGAATGAAAAGAACCCGGTCGATGGTTCACCACCGTTGGGCTGGTTAGAGGCAAAGTTAACATACGTTTTTCTATTAAAGGAGTATCTGTGGTGTGCGCTTAATGGGTTTCCTTCTGTATCTGAAAGCACCATGTTCATAAAGCCCCAACCAGCATCTCCGGCAAAAAGGCCTCCGTTGCCAAGCATATCTTTAATATAGTCAATCTGAAGTTGTTCAAAATCATTACCAAGCGCTGCAGCCGTAACGGCTATCTGCTGCTCAGATTCGTAGGGAAGAAATCCATCATCACATCCCGGTTCCGAAACCAGTGGAGGCATATTGCTTGCTATAAATTCAGGAATTCCCTGCGCCATGATGGTTGTTAGATCGCCAAGATCTTCCAAGAATCCTTCTCTAATATCGCAGAACATTTGATTTGCTTGCTCTGGGGATGCCCTTCCTTCTAACATTTCCTTTCTAAGTCTGTTAAAGTTCTCTAGCTGCTCCTCGTTTGCACATAGGGATGGGTTCGCTGGGAGCAACTCGTTATCCGGGAGCGCTTTCGTCAGGTCTCTAAGCTCTTGCCTGTAGGGGAGCGGGAAAAGGCTACCGCAATTTTTAAAGAATGTTCCGATGGAGCGTCGGTTCGGAAGGGCATCGCGAAATTCAGGATATTCAAATTCGATCAATTGATCGGTAATTTCAAGCATTGTCGCTGGTGCTTCTCCAAGAAACGCTTGTGATATCTCTTGTCTAGTTAGGGATGAGGCAATATCTTCTGCAAACTGTAGTGTTCTGTCTCTGTTCGCGAATGCGGCGCCGCCAACACCCAAGGACGACATAAGTTCCAACGTTGTGCTCTCAACTTGCTGGTCGGTTGCGTCAGGGCCACAGATAGCGTCTCTAATAACCTTCCCAAAGGTTGTCTTGCCTGCCAATACATCTGGTAGTGAAGCGGCCATAGAGCCTGCGATTTCCAACGCTTTACAAATTGCATCCCCAATTAGTTCGCAAATTTTCATAAAAATAAGCATTAATATCTTAAGAACAAGCATCTTAACTGCGTACTTAATAGCCTGCCACAACCATCGAGTAATGTCTTTAATCTTTGGTATCCATGCTGCGGGGTTTTCGAGTCTCGGAATCTTGATATCTCTAATATCGCCACAAAAAATGTTGTCTAAGCTTTTAATAAACTCAAAGAAACTCGGATTGAACAAGGGTGGACGTGGACAATCAAACATTCCAATAAGACTAGATACAATTTGCGCTCCGGGGAACTTGTTCATTTCATCCAAAACTGCCAACAGATTATCTTGATATACTTCCAACAACGCAATCATGTAGGCTTCCATCACAACATCGTTGTCCAACTGCTTGTTGGCTTGGCCGGCAACATCATATTGCTCGCCTATCGTGCGTCTCGTTTTGCCGCCGGCTCCAGGCTGGCTGCCGCCGGGCACTTCACCATAGTCACCCTGCTTCGTCTGCTTGCGCTCTTCGTTGATCGTATCGGGATTGTCCCATGGTTTTGCAACGCCTTGACCAGCAATCAAGTTGGAAACTTCTTCTGGTGTGCTGCCTGCTGCAAATATCTCGCCGCTCTCCAATTTCTTTTTAACCAGCGCATCAAGCTCGTTCTGCTTATCCGGAGGGAGCCCTATGAATAAATCTCCAAAGTTTTCGATCGACATGGCTTTGAGGGCCGCTTTAATCATGCTAGCCAAAGCTTCTTCTAAGGTTAGCCCTCCCAACAAACATTTAATTGCATCCATCAATAAGTCAAAAAGGCCGCATTTCTTTAAGGGTTCAAACCCCATTCTCCACAGTTTATCTAGCTGGCTCAATGCAGGGCCATAATTCGTGGTTGATGCCAAAATTATTGCACACATTTGTACAAAAACCTGATCAGTCTTTTCAAGTTCTTCAAAGGCTTGCATCATTGCCATTCCGTATACGTTGCCCATGTTCGTATTACCGGTGGGCTGCAGTCCCAATTCAGATTCGGTAAATTCCATTTCTTCAAACGATATAGCACAAATATTTTTATTAAATTTGTATGCAATCATGTCTGCCATGCTGAATACTTCATCTAAAATGTCTTCGCCTAATTCTTTCATCTCGCCGGCAAGGGCATCTGCAATGCAGCTTCCAATATCTTTATCTCCCTCTGCTGGGTAAATTGTGTATATTTCTGGATATGTGTACATTTGTACAAATTCTTGCCACGGGATCTGTACTCTGGCGGCTATAGAGGCCTCCATTTTATAAAGTTGAGCAAGGTAGGCGACTGCAGTTTTATCTTTCCAAGAAGATTGCGCATTTAGCGGCTTAAGTTTTCTATTGCCAAAGTGGTATGGCTTTTCGCCACACTCTTCAGTATAAACTAACATCTTCTTGAGCTTGTAGTTATTAAACCGGAATGTAATGTCTGTTATTCTTTCGCTACTGAACCCTGCAAGGAATCCATCCCAGCCGCCCCCAGAGACGCCCGGGATCTGAAAGCCTTTCGCATTTAAGAACGCCTCAAGCTGAACCATCAGTACTGAAAGAATCGAGCTAGAGAATATTGCAATATCCCCGTACTCCCCTAGATTAAACAGGAGATCATCTTCTTTAAACAGAATATTGCCGCCCTCGACACTGCGGAATACTTTAAGATATCTACCGTACAGGGCGAGGCCTTTACGCACGCGAATCATCTTGGTGATCATTTGAGATGCGTTATAGGTTACTTCTACTTCTCCCGGGAGATCTTCCTCTTCTTCTTCGGTTTCGGTGGCTGCCGGGATGTCATACATTACATCGAAAGGAACGGAATATAAGAGTTTAAGTCGTGAATTGGGGTGAGGATCTAAATAATATTTATCAAATCGAAGATTCTCTAAAACATATTGTCTTGTTTCTGGAGTATCCTGTTTGTCTTCAAAATCTAGAAGAGACTCTACGACCGCGGTCGCAAATTCCTCATATCTAAGTTGGAGGGCGCCCATAATTTGAGCATTGCTACCGCTTTCTAGCACAGAAGCCGGCGCAGTATCCGTGTAGCGAGTTACAACGGTGACCTGATAAAGACAAAACTTTAGATTAAGTTGTGGCTCAAAGATGCCTCTGTTTTTCCAGTCTGGCACGATTGCCAGAGGGTTAGGGGAACACGGCCCCTTACATGGAAAAGGTTTTTCTAATATTTCATCGTCACATATATCGATCAGACCATCGTTATCGATGTCTTGAAATCTTAAAAATCTAGATTCTGCCATTCTTATCTATTCTCCTGTTCCTTAACTTAGTGTAACATTCGTACTGTTTATATAAAGATACCCGAAGGGTTCTAAATGATTCATTTCCCAAAAAAGCATATTGGCGCGTGTGTGCCATAGGCTGTTTAGAACAAAATCTAGGGCGCCTGCACTATTTGGGGGGCCAGCGGCCGCAACCCAAGGCCTTAGTGGGTCCACAGAAACAACCGAGTTAAATCCGGCCTGTAGGAGCGCCAAGTTATATAGAGCACTCCAAATTGTGCCTACTGCATCATGCATTTCTTTGAGTGCATCTACCAAGTTTTCTCCCAGCACTGCGCGTTGGAGAGTATTAACTTCTTTGAACACGTTTGCTATACCCCCATACACTGTTCGTGGTTCCGTGTGGTCTCCAGCAATTAATTCAATTGCTGGTGCTGGCAATTGCTTACCGCCTAGGGAGTTTGGTTCACCATCATTTCCTATACCAGTAAATCCGCTGGAGCGCCCAGTAACAATTTTAACACTGGTTCTTCCCATAATTCGGATATCGTCTGCCTTAATGGCGACTCCGGAGCGCATTTGACTATATCCATATTTACCACCGGCTAATCCAAAATGCTTATCAAGATTGGTTAATTGACTTATGTATATTCTTGCAGCATCGGCAGTGAACATGTTGTCGACCATTGTGCCTTCTTGTGGGCCCGCGCCTTTTCCAGCGCCGGCGCCGCGGCCTACAACAAGGTCAATCGTGCTGGTTCCTTGGTGGCCGCGTGCTCCAGTACCGCTAGCGCGGCTAGAGGGGCGATCGGAGCCTAGAGTAATAAAGGCACCTCCTTGCTGAATTACCGATTCATCATTTGCGATCTTAAAGCTAAGGTTTCGCATTGGCACAATTGTATGGTAAAGGCCGCTGTTGCTTGGCACCATTTTAATTGCTTGCTTTCTTTTTATTTTATCGTATGTCGTTGGTTCTTTACTATTTTCTTTCGACAACTTAGAAGGATCATATCCTTTCTTTTTATCGCTTCCAAATCCCATAATATATCCATTTGTTTATTGTCATGTCTTAATCTTACTTCTGATCTTTAGCGTCAGTTGTTTCTCCCGCCGGCGGAGCCGTTTGGGCAGGTTTTTTTGCTGCCTTCCTGATGTTCGAAATAAACTGACCTCTTTTTTGAGACTCAAAGTGCCAGGGTTCAGGAAGACCACCGGTTTTCTGCGCCCACTTTGGGTTGTGAAAAAACCCGTATGACGGCGCATTTGCAAACATCCATTTATATCTCTCGGTCTTAAAGCCGCCGGCGCCCCAGTCTATTGCTACACCCCACCCGTGATTGGATGTTCCTGGGGTAGCTGCGAGTCTTGGCTTTTTGGCCTTTAGCCTTACTTGAGTTTCAAAAGATCTGTATGCGTCTGTTAGGTGGATCTTCTCCCCGAAGTGATTGAAATACGCCTTTGCTAATCCATCATAATCGTCTACAACATCAACCAACATCTTTAATGGTCGGCTAGAGTAGGCTGGATTAACTGCTCTCAGAAGACTCTGAGGAAATTGGCCATTCGTCACAACTTGAGCGGGCCCAGAGGGCCCAATATAATCAGCAATTTTTGGTCGGCCACCGCCGCCCGAATAAGAATAAACAGGAGAACTGGGAAAGGACTTAATCAAAGTTTGGCACGATGTCTGTGCTAACGGATTAAGGGGTGAGTTAACTCTACCTCCCATCGCAACAAACCTTGCAATTTGTAAATTTTTTGAATTCCCTCTAGGGTTTGCAGCACCGTCATCTAGCGCAATTAACACCAAATCGCCGGGATTGACGGTTATCATCATTCCCGCGCTTGGTTCTTCAAATATAAGCACATCAGTGAAACAAGAAATCAAAGCCTTTGCTGATTCAACATCCCCCGATTGCGCGATTTCGCATACATTAAACATGGGGGCATGCAAGTCGTAATTCTCATCAACTATTTGTGCTTTAAACTTATATTTAGCAATTCGAGAGGATGATAAAGAGTTTGAATTTCCACCAACGCCGGCGGCTGCAGATTGGGGCATGCCCTTCATCGGAGTCAAAGCAAACGCAACCACCTCGTTCTTGTTCATTGGGCGCCCAACAGCCGAGACAATTGCTGCTTTCAATGCATCAATTGGGCTTTCGGCTAATGACTCATAATCAATTCCCATTTTCAATTTTTTCCTTCATTTTGAATCAAATCCAACAAATTATCTTTATCGGATTCTGATAGCTCAAAAGATTTCTCACTACCTTTTTGTCTCAAGTTTATTAACTTAACAAGTTGCTCGTTTGAGCGCTGCATTGTTTCAATATGTTTGGCCGCGACCGGACTCAGATACTTATTCTGCTCAGAATCGACAACAATTTGATTTGCAATTTCATTTAAAAATTCACGAGCCAACTTTCTATCATTTCTAATATTAGTTAAAGCTTCGTCGATCAGAGATTCTGTGTTGTTCTTGTTCATAAGTCCCCATTTTGCCAATTAGTTTTGAAGGAGCTATACCTCTTTCGAAACTTTTTCAATGAATTTACTATTTGCTTGGTGTTCAAGCCAGTAATTTCACGAAGATATAAATAAATAGCTTTTTTATTAAAAATTTCGATTTCCTCTTTTGATTCAAACAATATATTAATTGCTTGATATACTTTTAAATCGTTGTCCTTCATCTGAGTTGCATCCCATGATTTTAATTCTTCATAAAATGATTGCCAAAACTCTTCTTCTTCGCGGTGCGTTAAATACGATTCATCGGTAGATAGATATTGCTCTTCATATTTTTTGGCTATATTGTCGTAATCAACTTCTCTCTTGTTACGCTTTTGTTGTCTTTTGACCTTGTGTATAAACCAATTCTTTGTTATAACCGAAAAATAAGAAAAGGCCTTAGAGCCTTTACTTTGGTCATATTTGTCAAGAATGGTCATTAACCATATTTTACATTCGTCTCTCAAATATTCAATATTCGATAAATTTGTAAATTTATAGGTAAAAACAATTTTATCCACCATCTGATCAAAAGCTGGCTGAATGTAGTTTACATATAATTCTGTCCTTTCCATGACACAGTTTGTCTGAGAATATCTTACGATTGCGTCTTCATGGACTTGTGTAAAATAATGATTTTTACGGCGTTTGGTCTTCTTCTTCTGTTGTATTTTGTTGTTCATGTTCATCTGGTGTTCCTAAACCCTCCTCTGCTTCTGTTAGTGAATAGATGTATTCAAATGTTTCCAACTGCTCATTAAACGAGGCAGCATGTTCCATCAAAGTCTGTAAAGTTTGATCTCCATAGAACATATCCATTTCGTAGACTGCTTTTGTGTGGGCGGCAAATGCGTTAGTCATCTGCTGCAGATCTCCCAATTCTTCAGATACGGTAAGCAGTTGAATAATGGTGGCCCGGGCGTATATGAAAACCCCTATGTTGAATATTGTCGATAACACCAATATACAAGATAATATTATTTCAAGACGGCTCATGCATCTCCTTTTTGGCTTCTTTTTTTTGTTGCTCTAAGATTTCTTTATTCTCTTCGATGGCCTGTTTTGTTAATTCGCCCACTTTTGATTTTTTTCTTGATTTTTTTACATTTAAAATAAATGGACTTGAATAGTCTTTTTTCATAGTGGGTTGTTCGCATTTTTCACAAACTTCAACAACCTCATTTATACCATGAAAATAACTTTTTGTGAATGTGCAATTGGAGCACACATATTTATAGCGAGGCATTATTGTTTCGCCATGCTTTCCAGCTGTTCTGTCGTAATCTCACTATCGTCAGAAAATCTCACTGTTGGTGGGTTTTTGACTACTAATCCGCCAATCGACTCTTCGAGTTCAAATCCCTTAAGGATAGGTACTATGTCGATCTGGTTAAGTAGTGATTCTTGGAGCGCCATCATAATGGCCCCCATCGCTTGATTTGAAAATTGCATTTTTTCTCCTTTTTTTATTTTTCTTCTTCTTGGCTCATCCAATCATCTGTGTTTAAGACTTTGTCATCAATAAACAAATCATAATGTGGTTTGCCTAGCTTGAGATCGTGATATTTAACACCCCACGAATCTAATTGGTGTTTGGTGGTCTTTGACCAATCTATTCCGCTTACTGACCCGCGGGCGGTCCAATAGATGATTGTGTTGCCTTCATCGTATAGTTTATTGGCTTTTTCAATGTTGCTTTTCATCGGAGATGCCAAAGCATAATTTCGACACTCCGGGGTGATACAAATGGTCTCGTCAATATCTATGTAAATTATCATTTATTATCCTTTTCCTTGCTAGCAGGCGAAATTTCGCTTGCTATCTTAAGTTTGCCGCCTTGCAGACTCAGTGAGGCGATCTTACAAGTGTGGGCAATATTGCCCTTCTATCATTAAGATTCTCTCAACTCAGTATTATACAAATATTCTTCATAGTTCTCGCCCAGCTTTTCTGTTAGTATTGCTGTCGTTAAATTGCAAGGATGGCCATGGCCCAAATTTTTGAACTTGATATTCTTGCCAACATCATGAAGAGCATAATCCCAAAATTCCAAATATTGCTGTTTATATTTTTCCAAAACGACGTCATCGGTTCCAGATCGCTCCAAGGTTCCATTCGGAGTTTTGTTATTTTGAAATGAGTGCGGATTCTCTGCGAGTAATTTTGCTGGAACGAACCCATCCATACCAACCACATGAATCTCTCTTGGATCGAAAGAGCACAACAAAGATATCATTCTGACGGTAGCGCCTATTTTTGAGTGGTATCTCGTGTGTGCCCAAAATACTCTATCGGCATACTTGTTCTTGAATGCCCTTAAAACATTCATGTCTCTTCCAGTGTTTTCAAAACAAACCAAAGTAGAGTTAGAATTCATATAATCAACAAATATAGGATCTTCCAGGGAAACCTCATCCCCGATAGACACTACAAATAAATCCAAATTTTTAATTTTCTCATTTCTATAAAAATGATTACAGCTCACTATTAAATCATAGTCTTCAGCGTTCCAATCGTTTTGGTTCGCTGACGGGCCGCCGCCTATAACCAAAATCTTTGAATTTTTTATTTTAGATAATGCAGGAATATCCTCAACGATCACCTCATCTGAGGCAATACACCCTTCGGCGCCCAAAAATGGCACAATTGCAGTTTTTATATACGGCAATCCTCGACGCGGGTTACCAATAAAACCACTTTTTGGCCATATGAATGAGCTTTCAGAATGATGGTATCTTGCCCATGTTTTTTCTTCACACCATTTCATTATTTTCTATCTCCTCTAATTCTACTAATTTTAATAAAAGTTTACGATTATCGCTTGTCCTTATAAACGCGTTTGGGTAAGGATCTTCTAACATTCGAATCTTATTATAAAGGAATTCCGAAGATTTTTGTATCAAATCTTCAATAAAAATCTCACTTTGCGCCGGAGTTCTCCTTTTGTAGTAGGTTGCCTGATCGTGATCTTGTTCATAAGGAACGATGTCTTTCTCGATGACTTCTCTGGTTAGACTGATTCCCACCTTCGTAATCCTATCAAATATTTCGCTTATATGCCCCCTTAATGATAAATCCCCTTTTATTAAAATATTGCCAGCATCGTATCCTTCGTTAATCAAAAACAAAGTAACTTTGGTGTCCAAGATCCCTTCAATGATTTGATTTTGAATTGGAGTGCCTCCCCTGAATTTCGGCAAATCAGACGGATGCAGCATGATCGATTTATATTTTTCATAAATTTCCTTTTGAATTTTCCAACTCCACCCATAAAAAAGCACCAAATCAGGCTTAAAGTTATGTATTTTCTGTTTATCATAATCTTCTTTTCTTCTGATTATTAAAAAATCGTGATCCATGGTTTTTTCGAGATGATCGTATATTTCGAGGGCCCACGGTCTGTATCCCATGCAAGCAATTTTCATATGCACCTCCTTACGACTTCGAAAGACTCTGCAAACTCAAATCCTGCCTGCATTCCCCTAAACATGCACAAGGTCTTTATTCCCGGCGCACTTCGAGGATGTGGCCATGGCTGGCATTCTGAAGAGTACTCTTGCATATTTTCACATTTGGCATCTACATCTTTGGCCGACAATTCATAAAAACAGTTTGGACGGAATGATTCCTGAAAATTCCATTCGGTTGTACTTAGCACCTCATAGCATAGCACACTTTTAACCGAGGAAGTGCCCGGGCGAGTAGCAATTATTGTAGCATCATAAACTTTCCTATGATCCAAATTCGCATCATTGCTCCAATGAGTAAAGACTGTGTCCGGCTTAAAGTCACGAATTTCTTTTTCTATAATTCGATTTATTTTCAGTTGTGGAACCTGATCTAATTTCCCACACGGTAAATCATAAAAAGAAATATCAATTCCTGCGAGCGCTCTCGACGCTGAATCCTTCCTATCCTGTATCTTTTTCGAAATTTCATCTGCACACTTAACACAATCTTCAAATCTGCAAGAAGTTCCTTCTGAGATAAAGACAACCTTGAATTCTACAGAACCCTTGAATCGATTTATTATACCTCCACACCCCAATGTTTCATCATCTGGGTGTGCTGCGATTATTAGAACTCGCTTCATACTCTTCCTTCAAAATAGATAAAATATAAGAATTATAATATTTTCCATTATAATAATAATGCTGCCTGTGGCACGCATCCACCTCAAATCCGCAATTCTCAAAAAAATTCTTCTTTTTTGTATCGATTTCATAAATTTCAGCCCAAATTTTATTCATGTTCAAAAAATTAAAGCCCCGATCAAGCATTAATTCCATGGCGGCTGGAGCATATTTTTCGTCAATCCACTGTCCTTCATGACCGATATAAAAATGCAGATCGCAATGACGATTTAGCCAATCAATATATGTAAAGCCGCTTACTCCCATGGGTAAATCTGTGGCATTATCGAGAATCATAAACATCTCGAACCGGTTATCAACAGTCATCTTCTGATACCAGTCCTCTTTTTGATCCATGGAGAAGTCTCTATACTCTCGAAAGTAGCGTCGCAACTCTTCATTATTACGCCAACTTTGTAAAAGGCATAGGTCATCTTTCTCGATTGCTCGAATGCTTATGTTTTTGTGTTTTATCATTCCCACTCGATGTGTTCTTTTCGTAGATAATCGCCATTTTTAATTGATTTCGCCATCTTTCTTCCCAACAGATCGTTAATTTGGTTAACGGATAACGCATTAGATGGGCATGGCCGTTGAAATTGTACCATATTTTCTTTTAAAACGTGATCTTGGTCGATATCTTGTACCACTCTAATCGCTCTTCTCTGCAAAACAACTGTTTCCTTTTCGTTATCCTGGACCTCTTTCGTGCCATGGCCTAGGGAGGATTCTAGCAACCTAACATCATCAACCATAGCGCGCCAAGTAGTTGGATCCATTGAAAATGGGTGATCGGGGCCCGGTCTTGTTGTGTCATCTGTGAAGTGTTTTTCGACCACTCTGGCTCCCATCGCTACGGCACCCAGCACTGTAACATGTCCGGTTGTATGATCGCTAAGCCCCAGAACAACATCCGGGAACATTGCTTCATATGTTTTTAATACGTTTAAGTTAATGTACTGAAAGTTCTCTTTGTCTGCTGTGTAATTCGTGTTACATTGCATTAGAACAATCTGGTCGTTGTGGGCTGTTAACACCTCTACTGCGCGCTGCACCTCGCCGATGGTGCTGGCGCCGGTCGCTATCAAAGTTGGCTTGTTGGTCTTGGCAACTTTCTCTAGCATGGCTTCCCACGCCACATCGCCACTTCCAATTTTGAATGCGGGAACAAATGCGTTTAAGTGATCGACAATATCCAAATCATACGGGGTAGAAAAAAATGTTATATCTCTTTCTTCACAAAAACTCTTTAATTCTTCAGTCCAATTTAGGGGCACCTCAGCATCTTTATAAACTTCAAAGATGGTCTTATTCCAAGCCGACTGGTGACTAAACTTCCCTCCCAGGCTTTTAAACCCATAATCACTAACATATTTTGTCACATCATGGTGCTGAAACTTTACTGCATCTGCGCCGGCGGCTGTTGCCAATTCAATTAATTTCTTGGCTCGGCTTATGTCTCCATCGTGGTTTGCGGCAATATCCGCGATAAAATAAGTTTTTGAATTCTTGCTTATAATATCATTATTAATTTTTATAGTCATATTTTATTAACTCCATTCCTTGTTTAAGTGAGTATGTTTTATCAGGGTTCTCTAGCAAAAGATTTTGCTTCTTTGTCTCAATTGGAGCTATCAAAGAAGAGTCTAGTTCTAAAGTTTCAGCAATTTTTTTTAAAAAATCATATTTGTTCAACATCGTGTCGCCGGCGATGGTGTACACTGGCTTGTTTGTCTTTTCTTCTGTTATCTCTTTTATAAAATGAGACAACTGATCAACATGCACGGGGTTAAACCAAACGTCTTCATATCCGTTGATCGCTCTTCCCTTGTTTAAGTTCTTGTGGGCCCAGCCTACGATTCCGCCGCGGCCATATATGTTTGTTCTGACAACCACGTTGGTGTCTCTTTTGGCGGTCCTTTCTTCGCCGGCGCGCTTCGATTCAAAATAGGTATTTTCCTCATATTGCTCCTTTTCCCACACGGGAACAGTGGATATATAAATGAGCCGATCACAAAAATTATTTAACGTATCAACAATCGAAGCGTGCAATATCATTGTGCGCTTTTTATTATTCTCACAATAATCTAAATCAGTGAAGGCTGCGGCATGTATAATAGTTGAATAATACTTGTTTTTGATCCAACTTTTTGTTTTCTCTATATTCGTAAGATCAAGCTCGGCGCGCCCGAGGATCACATCCGCATCATAAAATCGGTCTTTAAGGTGCCTCCCAAGCATCCCTGACGCGCCTGTAATCAATACGCTACTCACAGTCCAATGCCAACCTTAATGAGCTTAGAAAGCTTATCTGCGTCGTTCTCTAGATGGAGGGATGAATTAAAATGGGCGCCGGTGTATTTCGTATTATAAGTATGGGCTTTGTTGGTGTATTGAGGAATCACTACCAACAGCTTGTCATCTATTTCGTATGTAAAAGAAAGTTCAGTCTCGCCGAGCATGTCTTCGTGAATTTTTTCTCCCGGGCGCATACCAACAATATCATAATCAATATTGCCCACATCACACAATAATCTCATAGCCTCGATTACGGTGCCCATACTATAAGAGTTTATTTTAGGTATGAATACTTCGCCTCCTTGCGCGTTTTCAAGAGCACCGAGGACTGTATCTACTGCGTCATCAAGAGTAAACAAAAATCTACTACATTCCATGGAGGTTACTTTGATTTTTTGGTTAGATTCAATTAGTCTTTTCCATAGCGGTATAAAAGAGCCCCTAGAAGCGATAACATTTCCATACCTTACAGAAGCAAAAATAGTAGAATCAGAATTATAATCAAAATTAGTAAATATTCTCTCGGCAATAAACTTAGAAGACCCATATACGTTAACTGGCTGGCATGCCTTGTCCGTTGATATAAGCATGCACTTTTTAACACCGGCTCGAAGTGCCGCAATTGCTACATTTTCGGATCCTTTAATATTGGTCTTAACACATTCGTCCGGATGAAACTCCATATCATCGACCCTTTTAAGGGCAGCGGTGTGAATAACATAATCCGGCTTATGTAAAATCATGGATGTTTTGAGCTTCTCCAAATCTCTAACATCACCAATTATTCTTACGATATCTTCATCAGCGAAATAAAGTGCCTGCTTCCCTTCGTCGCGGCTATAAACCACAATTGGCCACCCCATTTGTTTGATTCTTTTAATCAGGGCGCGACCTAAAGAACCAGTACCGCCCGTTACAAAAACCTTTTTCAAATTAACCTCTCTCGTAGCTGATTCATATACATCGACTCATAAAGCTCAAATTCCCACTCATAATCAATATCAAAAATTTCGTTCTCCGGAACGGATACCAGTTCAATATCGCCCTTTTTTCTAAAATCGCCCATCCAAATGCCATTCCCAATGTTCTCTATGCTGCTTGCGTATAGACAATGAGCAGCTTCATAAACTACATCTGCTGTCTTTGTGTTCATAACTGCTTCAGTGGGGGGAGTAAAACAATTCCCATCCTTATCCCAGAAATAATTCTTCTTTTCTATGACACCAAACATCCCTGTCGAGGTTGATTCAATATATTTTTGCACAAAATCGTCAATAGTTTCAATTTTCAAGAACGGGACGCATGCATTTACCATGACAATGTATTTAAATGGAATCTTATCCCACCATTCGTAAAGTACATGCATTGATTCCCCCTCTGCCATTGAAGATTTCTCACTTCTAACAAATACGTTTATACCGTGTTTTTCGCCAATTTCAATTAATTCGGGTTCGTGTACTGCTAAGTATATGTTTTCTTTCGGGATTATCTTCGAGGATAAGAGTTTTTCTATTGATAGATCGGTCAGAGTGGTGTTGCCAAAAGGACGCACCATTTTCCTAGGGCATCTTTGCGAAGAAAGGCGCGCCTGTATTAAAACGACAACATCTTCAATATTCTTCAATTCAATCTCCGTTCCTAATTCGATGGCTATCGTCATCAAAATGTTGAGTTGAAAACTCAAACAACTCAGAATCCTCCAGAGCATACATTTGATGTCTCAAGCCCGGATAAACATAAAAATTTTGACCGGGTTCGAGCAAAATTTCATTGGCTATTTCAGGGTTATCGCCGTCACTATATCGAACAATCATTTTGCCCGACTGTAGATAAAACACTTCATCCTTCTTTTTATGATAATGCCAAGAACATTGTTTGTCCTTTTTGAAAAACAAAAGCTTGCCACAATATTCCTTTTTGTTGACAATCCACTTTTCGTATCCCCAACCCTTTTCAACATATTTCATAGTAGGATGAATCGTGCGTTCTACCATACAGATTTTCCTCCGTCAATAACAAGATTTTCGCCAGTCATATAACTACTAGCATCAGAACAAAGAAACACGATAGCTCCCTTGTATTCATCAATGTGCGACATACGATTCATTGGAATAATGTTGGTAAGTTTTTCGACAAATTCTTCAGGGTGATCGTTGTATACGGCAGTCGGGCTTAAACAATTAACGCGAATTCCACGCGTTGCAAAATAGACCGCAAGATATTTGGTCATCCCGACAATAGCCCACTTCGCTGCCGAATACGTTATGGGCTTGACATTCTGTTGTTCTTCGGCTAGACCTTCTTTGCGATATAAGCGCTGGTCAGGGGCAATTACGCCCAAATCAGATGCTATATTTAATATTACGCCGCCGCCTGTTTTGAGCATCTTGTTGGCAACCGCCTGAGAACAGTAAAATGTACCATTCAATGCTGCATCTAAGCCGGCTTGCCAGTAATCAGGTGTCATGGTCTCAAATCGACTGTCCGGAGTTAAACCGGCTTCCTTTTTTACTTTGGGATCTTTTGCGGCGTTGTTGATCAAAACGTCAATTCTGTCCAATTGTGAGACTACCGAATTAATTGACTCAGGATCTGTTACGTCCATATGGTATGCGATAGCACACTCTTTGCCATATTTTTCATTCAGAAGGGCGGCCTTTTGTTCGGCCCTGTCCTTGTGATGATCTGTGATTATTACAGTGGCGCCGTGTTCGACGACGGCCTCTGCGTGTTTCGGGCCGAGTAATCCCCCGGCGCCGGTGATAAGAACTACCTTTCCTGATAGATCGAATACATTATGCTTCATTATATACCTCTTTTAACAAGTTAGCGTGTTGTTGTATTGTGTTTGTTTCATTACCAGAGGGCCCTCTTGCGGTTTGCAACGAATAGGGGCCCTCGTATCCATGAAATTTTAAATGTTTAAATATTTTTACAAAATCAGTGTCTCCGGACATCGGATATACAGTTTGAGCTTCGAATGTTCTATCTTTTAGATGCACGTTATTTATCCTATCGTGTAGTGCCTCGATGTATCTTCTATGATCTATGCGGCATGAAGTGATATTGCCGGTGTCATATGTGATCCGGTAATTGTCAGACATGTATATAATATCACATAATCTATCTTTGTCAAGTTCCGCTTCAAAAGAAAATAACAAGTCTGGGTACTGTTCTGTTATTTTAATAATATTGTTACAAAATTCTCTTCTGGTTTGGTCGTCTTCCATGTTGCTGTCTTCCAGAAGAGGGATTGTTATACATTTAACTTTATTTCTTCGAGATGCATCGCAAATTGGTTTCAAATTATGTTCTAAAAACCCCATATGTTTTATTTTGTTATTAACAAGGTTATCTGCACACACTGAACTTATGGGATACGAAATCAAATCCTCATAAAAAAACGGATTTGAGCTAAACGATTTCTCTGTAATAATCCACTCTATGTGTCCGAGGCCTATTGTTGGAAGCAGTTTAAATTCTCTTTTCCAGTTAGATGGACATTCTTGAAACCCCTCTGTGGGAGTCGTTAATCTTCCTTGTATGATCCCCATGCTGATACTCATGTTATTGTCCACCCTCCGTCAACAACTAGCGTATGGCCGGTTACATAATTTGAGGCATTCGATGCCAAAAACACTACTGAGCCTTTTAAATCTTCGGGGTCTCCATACCGATTCAAGACAGTTCTAGTTGATAATCGATCTAATATTTTTTGATCTGGTGAGTTGTACGAATTAGTTTGTACATTTGGAAAGGCGCCGGGTGCAATCGCGTTGCACCGGACGTTGTGACGACCATAAAAGGCGGCGGTATATCGTGTTAAGGCGATTATGGCAGATTTCGCAGCACTATATGAGGGAGGATTAAAAGTGGTAGATCCTTCGTATAAAGATGGATGGGGGGAAACTATGCCATACATTGAACTAATGTTTATAATTGAACCTGAGCCTTGTTTCTTCATCTGTTCCGCAATAATTTGAGTTGCCAAAGAAGCCCAATATACCCCCGATTCAAAAGACCTTAGCCATTGGTCCCTGGATATATTTTCTACTCTCCCAGAGTCGTCATTAAAGCCTGTTGACTTACTAAACTCGTATGCATTGTTGATCAATATGTCGACTGAATCGTTTTTTTCAATGGTATCCTGCAGTGCCTCACGATATGGTTCTTCATCATATAAGTCAACCTTGTGAAAACATACCTTATGTTCCCCGTGGATTTTTGCTAAATGTGAATGATAATCCACGATTTTTTGACCTCGACCAAATAAATCTACTTTTGCGCCGGCGCTCAATAACGCTTCCGTAATCGCCTTGCCTAAATAGCCAGTAGCTCCCGTTACAATCGCTGTCTTACCCTCTATGGAAAAAAGAGAGTTATCGGTCACTGAAAGTACCTAAGTTTTTCGGCTACCGGCTTTTCGGCTTCTAAAACTTCTTTCTTGCCGGTCCCCAAACAAGAGGCAGCACTATTAATAGCCGCCATCAATTCAGACAACTCTCGGGGCTCCAAGGACGCGGTTTGATCTGAACCATACATGTCCTTATCTAATGTTATGTGCCTCTCGATTGCTTTTGCTCCAAGAGTAACTGCCGCCACTGTTGGAATTACTCCCGATTCGTGGCCGCTATATCCCACCGCACAGTTATATCTTTCTCTCAGAGGCTCCAACGCTTTAATATTGCAGTCTGCATCCCTACAGGGGTATGTCGAAACGCAGTGAAACAACGTAAACGGACAATCGTGCTTTCGAAAAATGTCTACTGCAGCATCTACATCTTCATAAGTTGACATTCCTGTTGAGATAAATGTGTGGCGACCTTCGCTGGCAATACATTCTATCAATTCAGTATGGGTAAGCATTGCTGATGCAACCTTATTAAATGGAAGATCATATTGTCTAAGAAATTCTTGACTCTTGATATCCCACGCAGATGCTGACCACAAGATTCCCTTTAGTCTACAATATGCATCGATGAGGTCATATTCGCGCTTTCCAAATTCTAAGCCCTCTTTCTGCTCTCTTTGGGTCGCTCCCCACGGGCTTTCGCGAAGGCCGGATAGATACTCCTTAGTGTATACAGCGTCAATATCTCTTTTTTGAAACTTGACGGCATGGCACCCGGCATCGTATGCCATATCTATTAATTTTTTTGTTAGCTCAAGATCACCATTGTGATTAATACCAATTTCAGCGATGAAAAAAGGCAAGTTTGAAAGATCCTCGTATGGATTAAAGTTCATTTTTTTCTCCTATTTTAATTCTACTCTGGGAATTCCCTCGTATAGCGTACTAACATTTGAAGCTAATTTGAGTTGTATTCCAAGCTCTTTAAGCCAGTAATATACGTCTTTTGACGATGCTCTGGCTTGTTCTATCTCCCAGCCCAATACGTCACCTCTATTATACAAATCTTTTGTTGTACCATAGAAATGTTGATACGTATCTGGCGTAACTGTATCGTTGGTTAAATCCCAACCTAAGCAGATAATTTCTTTTACTCCCAAGTGTATTGCTGTATAAATTACTGTTTCCATCATTATACCCGGTCCACAGGGTCTTGTCAAGTTTTTATCAATAATATAATCTTCGAATTTTTTTGTTACTGTAACAAACTCATTATTAATTTCTGTTCGAATAGGTATTTTAAAGAAAATATCTTGTTTTTGTACCTTTGACCAACGTAAACCCAAGTCATAATTGCTGCTGGCAATGGTAACCGGCCTATTTTCAGTATATGAATAGTGCTGTATAAGGTTTTTAAAATCTTTATCGATTGGCAGATTGCTACAATTAAAAAAATGGTAGTCGGTTATTTCTGGAAAATAATTGTAGGCTTGCTTTATGGAAAATACTATATTATCTTTTAACAGATCTTTGAGATATTCAAAATCGCACTCATTCAACGATGGACCGCAATTTAAAATGTACACGGTTTCACCCTTGTGCTTATCTTTCAACAAATTTAACTTGTCAGAAAGTTTAGTCATCGAGGCCAATTTAGAATTAATACTTCTGTCGCTTTTAATTTGTAAAAAATCAATAATATTTTTACCAACAGATTCTAATCTAAATTCGTCAAGTGACTGCAAAAATTGATAGGCGCGCTCTCCCTTGTCTTTTAATTTGTTGCTTTTCCAGTCATTGTATGCATTACGTAATTGCTCTCTAAGCGATGATATATTGGTTTCGAACCACATACTATTTTGAGAATATACCGAATCGCTAGTTATACAACAATCGTACATGCCATCAACAAAATATGTGCTTTCTTTGTTAAGATAATCTGTATGACCACCAGAACGTGGCGCAATAACTGGTATCTTGTTTAGAACAGATTCAAATAGTGTAAGGCCAAACCCTTCGCCTCTTGTGGCGGAAGCATATACGCTAGATTGATTAAAAAGCCATTGCATTTGATTTTTACCGATAAACTCTGTTATCAGCACAATATCGCTTTTGGGCGCTTTTGGATTATCTGTTTTTGTTTTTGCAGCTTGGATATCTTTTACAATATGTTCAGCGGTAGGGTGTGTAGGGCTCGGGTAGGTTTTAACAATTAATACTGCATCATCTTCTTTTTCAAACTCCATCAAAAAAGCAGAAATGATTTTATCAAAACCTTTTCTATGCGTCCACTGTGACATTGTTAAAATACAAAACTTGTCATCTAATTCATATGGCAGATTAATCTTTTGCGGTGTTATATCCGGATTGTATGCGATTGGGTGCGGTATCACAGTTACATTATTATTATATTTTTCAAACACAGGCCTGTTAAACTCACATGCCGTAATAATTCCTTTTGGGCTAAAATATTTTATCGTTTCTTGCCATTCATCGCATATGTCGGTGGTTTCCCACACAACTAAATGATAATTTTCGGTAGATGCCTCTATAATTCTTTTTAGTGAGTTTGAAAGATTGGCGCTTGTTTTAAATCTATCGTCTGCAAACAGTGGTAGTGGGGTCGGGGTGTGCCACAAACATATATATTCGTTATTTTTTATATATTGCTCAAGCTCTTCATCGCTCTTAAAAAGATATTTATCAATCAGACTTCTATCCTCATCACTCAAAGTAGCATCATTTTGAATAACAACTGAATATACTTTAAGTTCGACGTTATTTTGTTGTGATACAAAAGTATCAATCGCTTTTAAATAACTTCTAGCAGCAATTCCATAACCAGTAAGATCATGGAATTGTCCACAGTATACTATTTTTTTCATAGAACTATGACTGAGGCCTCACCTTCTTGATTTGAAGAAGACTCGCATGCTGTGACCACAGAATCAACAAATTTTGCATACATCTTTTCTTCGCTAAATTCTTCGGACAAATATTTTGCGTGATCGCAGGTTTTTGCCAATATCTGTTCTTTTGTGGGACCGGTCAAGTCTTCGTAGCATCGGCGCATCTGACTTTTGGCCGATTGTTCTCGCGCATATGCCCACATAGATTCTTTGATTAGCACACCATCCCAAACTAACTCTTTCTGGATAGGAGATAAGTCAAATCCTACTGGATAGTAAGTCGTCTTGTTATCCTGATCATGCAAAAAGTCATTTTGGCCTGACCATCCAACCGTCACAACAGGCATCCCAGAATAAGCCGCTTCAAATAGTGGTAATCCATAGCCTTCGCCATGCGTAAGCAGCAAGAAAGCAGATGTTTTATCATTAAAATATAATGAATGAATTTCTTCATCACTCATATCCCCATGAAGCAAATATACTTTACATTTCCTGTCTTTGTGATCATTTAATAAATTACGCAACTTGTCCTCGGTGGCTTCAAGATCCATTTGGCAATTTTTGGCCATGTTTGTTTTGACAATAAGGCCCACATTTTCATCACGAAACTCTTCAACAAACCATACAATTGTGTTGTCTAGGTTTTTTCTAGGGGCCCATTGTGCAATCGTGAGAAAGTTAAAATCTGTTGTCACATCTAATTCAAGCTCTGGAATACTTTCATATTTCTTAACTGGATAGTTAACAACGTCTATTGAAGTGTCCAACCTCATACTTCCTTCTTGGCCAGTATTTTCATCGCGGGTATCATATACGGTTTCTTCATATATTTTCTTAGAATGGTTTGATACTACAATAATATGATCCATCTCATTCCCGCTTGTAATCCACTGGTGCGCGACCTTGGTTGTCTCAATCCCTGCGGTATATCCAATATCTACTGTGGCGCTTGATTTCTTCCATTCCACTGGAATTGTAACCTGAAGGGTCATGTCAAATTGGCCACCCTGTTGCATATACCCTATAGTTCGTTCGATGCGCGCATCAACCCAGGCGCGCTCGTCATCGTCCTCGTAAAGCCAGCTGGTGTGTCCCCATTGTAGTGGTTGTATGTACACTTCAAATAGATCCGGTCGCGACATCAGAGATCTTAGCGCAAACCTAGATTGCTCACCATATCCGGAACGAGTCAAAACAGGTCCGACTAATAAGACTTTTTTCATGCCATCTAATGAGATTTTTTTCATGCTATGCTACCTCCTTGAGTACCCATCGACTATAATTCTTGCGAGATTGCCATGAGCCGTGCTTTTCTACTATCTTGTCTATTGTTTCAATCCATTTTTGTTCAAAATCATCAAAATTATAATTTTCACGAATATGGTTCAACCCTTCTGTAGACATCTTTTTATAGGCTTTTGGGCTGGCTTTCAGGGCCTTTTTAAGAGTTTCAATAAACTCTTGCTTGTTGAGTCGATCTTCATAAATATAGGGTACTTCCAAGGAGCCAATAACGGATTTAGATGCCGGCGTGATGCCCCACCCAAACCAGTCCTTGCCGTTTGTAACCTGCTCTTGTAAGCCGCCGGTCATGTTTACAATAATAGGTGTTCCGCAAGCCAGAGATTCTAAAGTAGAAAGACCGAAACCTTCGGCATCGGATATATTAATCGTGTAATCAGCGAGATTGTACATGTTTGCTAAATCTTGGGGTTGTACTTTGGCGGTTGATAAGATTACCTGACCGTCGTTTACTCCCAAGTGCTCAATGAGATGCGGCAAATCTTGACCATGCTGGTCGCGTGGGTCAGTATGCATCATTAACATCGCTTTATCGTGACCCACCTCATCTAAGAATTCTTTAAACCAAAATAGAAGTGTTCCGGGCTGCTTTCTACGTGCGTTCCTGTTATTCCAGAAGAAGATCTTCTTCTTTGGGTTCTTGATTTTTTCATGAGTGGTCTCAGAAACTTTCTTTCTTAAGTTTTCAATTGATTCCTTCTCTTCCGTGCTCTTATATTTGTAAAAAAATGTCGGATTTACCGCATGTGGAATGTAACCACCATAGGAATCCGGTGCCACTGTTTTTACAATATCATCAGTTACCTTAGAAATTGCCACAATTTCATCGGTTGATCTGTAATACCTACCATTAAATTGTGGGTGGGGGGTATTATCCCAAACATGATAATACACCATTGGCACTTTGGCGCGGATCTCGTTTTCAATTTCCCATAACCAGCCATAAAATCTTGGGTCTGTCATAAACCACAAAACATCCGGTCGTTCTTGCCTTAAAAGTGATCTGATTATTTCATGATTTCCGTATCCATCCACCGGATAAATTAGCCAATCATCATTCCACGGTTCTACCTTTAAGGGAGTATAATCCGCATGCTTAATTGCGCCGGCCAAACATACAAAACGATAACGATTCGTTTTTAATAATGCTTCAATAAAATATTTTGTTTGCGTGCCAACACCGGACGGCGATAGGGGGTGGTCCGCAAGTACTAAAATTTTTGTCTTTTCCATTTATACCTCAAGGACAATGTTTTGTTTTGTAAAATTTACATCCATATCCTGCAGTGCAGGATAATCGATTCTTAATATAGCGCTTATTCTTAATATTGTATAGAGCTGTGTCTAAAAGTTTGAGCGCATTTTCTGTTTTTTTGTTTCCGCTTGTGACACGGAAAAACTCTACGTGGTTTTTCTTTGCTGTTCTTTTCAGCAAAGCAAAGTGAGTTTCGATGTCTTTTGGGTCAATCTTCATTTTCTGCGCAAAGAAATGCTTATATAGTGTAAGCTGATATGTAACCATCTTGTCGTTCTTCTTGCGAAAATCCCAACCCCAAGAACAAGTCTTCCAATCAAATATGTGGACCTTTCCATCAGGAGTGGCGACGACTGCATCTATGAACCCTTTAAAGCTGTAATTTTCCTCGTTCTCGATGGGCTCCATCAACGGCATCTCAACAGCTAACACTTCAAATTCTGGAAAATAATCATATAGCGCATCTTCAATATAAGGGATCAGTCTTTTTCCCTGTCCCACCATTTGATCAACAAGTCCACCATTAATCTCGATGTCATCAGGTAGATCAGATATACACTGGCTAAAAGTATCCAAAAAGTACTGTTCGTCATCAACATCTTCTTTAAGTAGTTTCTTTTCACAAACGGCATGCACTGCTGTTCCAAACGCGGTGTATTCGTTTCCTTTAAATCCGTCTATTTTATCTACCCGTGTAAGTTTATGATAAAATGGACAAAATGACCAATCTTTAAGTTCAGAATATGAAATATGTGACATGTGATTTCCTGTTTTCTATACTATAACACATATTTCAGTAAGCGTCAAGCTTATCTACGTTTTGAAGTGCATAAATTTTTTCATACAAGGCTGGACTTACTTTCTTAAGAAAGCCGTGATTAGAATCTATATAATATTCCACGAATCCAGTTGCAAAATATTCTCTTAAATCTGTAGCAGCATACGGAGTGATAAAAAGGCCTTGGATTATCGGGGCGAGATTGTCATAGCCCACTTTTTGATGTAAAAACTCATCAAACTCTTTATCATGCTCAACGTTCATAAAAAATGATAAGGGAGCTTTGATCCCCTTCGCCCACAATAAATCATGCAAATGCTTTCGTTTCCTTAAAAATTCATTTTTAATCTTCTCATCACCATAGATATTATAGCCATAGGGCTCTTCTATAGAGTGTGCGATCTCATGTATTAGATCATCATACAAGTCATCACTATCATCTTGCAGATTAGAAACGTACACCGTTCCTGAATCATAAAACGCATTGATTCCTCTCTCTTCAAATTCATCGAACCAACCCACTATAATCATTTCAATTTCTGAATATAGGTGCGTGGGTAAAACAGACTCCAGCTTCGCAATAACTTTTTCCATATCCACGGCATCGTTTACAATCTTTTCTTTAAAAAATATATGAAGCCCCGTGGGGGTATAGAAATCAGAGTTTTTCTGCAAAGCTCTCTTCTGGCTTTCCTTCAATTGCTTTATAAGCATCGTCTAATCCTAATTGATAACCGCGTAGAAAGTTTTCTTCTGCAAATGCAAATACGAACTCTGGGAAATCTGTCCCAAGAACCTCCGCAATCATATTAACAGTTACTTCCTCGCTATCTAATTTCTTGCCAACATATTCAACAAGATATTCTTTTAATTCTGAATCCGGATTAACTCTGAGAGCCAACATGGGATTGGTGTGAAAATCTTTTTCGGATACTGTGTTTTCTTCAGTATTGTTATCGTTTGTTTCCATTTAAATACTCCTTATTATTATAATAACATGTGTTTTTATAATTGTCAATAAATTATAAAACTTTTGATGCCAAGGTGGCCAATTCCGAGCGCTCGCCCTTCCTAAATGTTACATGACCGGCAATAGGATACTCTTTAAATTTTTCTATCGCGTGCGCGAGGCCATTAGAAGTCTCATTGACATACACATTGTCAATTTGCTCAATGTCCCCTGTTAATACTACCTTAGTTCCTTCGCCGATTCGCGTAATGATGGTTTTAACTTCGTGTTTGGTTAGATTCTGGGCCTCATCAATAACAATAAATGCATTCGCGATAGAACGTCCTCTAATATAAGTTAGAGCTTCCACTTCAATTTTACCTTTATCGATATACATTTCTAAACTTGAACGATCACCCATTAAGAACTTAAGATTATCTTGAATTGGCATTAGCCATGGCAACATTTTTTCTTCCATAGTTCCTGGCAAAAATCCAATGTCCTTTCCAAGCGGCTGGACGGGCCTAGACACTATTAGTCTATCATAATGGTTCCAGTCTTGGCGCAGGCCAATTGTCTGCTGGAGACCGGCTGCAATGGCCATTAACGTCTTGCCTGAGCCTGCGCGGCCTACCAAAGTTACAATTTTCACCGTGGGGTCTAATAATAGGTCAATTGCAAAGGCCTGTTCTTTGTTTCTTGCAGCAATACTCCAATCGGGAATATTCTTGTGCTCTATTTTTTTGAGGGGACCGTGATGATTGTGAAAGCGCGCGAGAGCTGATTTTTTTTCATTAGAATTCGAAACCATCATTATATATTGGTTTGGGTGCCATGTCTCGTCAACTTCGTCTTCCAAAAGACTAATTTCTTCTCCCGCATAATACCTATCGATTATTTGTTCATCTACTGCCTGAGTGACAAACCCATTATATAGTTCTTCTGAGGATGTAACTGCTTTTTCTGACACATAATCCTCAGCCATGAGACCTATCGAATCACATATGACACGCATATTAATGTCCCGGGACACCACGATGGTTTTTCGTACAGGCTCCGTAAGCTGGACTGCCATGGCGGTCGCAATTATTGTGTGATCAGGGTGGCGAATATCTAAATCCGGAGGGAAGACCACCTCTCTCAGACATGTATATGACATCACCCGCAGTATCCCGAGGCCTTTCTGGATACGGATCCCCTTTTCTAAAGAGCCCTTTGTTCTAAGATCATCGAGAATACGAATAAATTGCCTTGCATTAGCACCTACAGAATCTTGACGCTTTTTATGACCATCGATCTCTTCTAATACCTTCAATGGTATAAAAATATCATTTCTTCCAAATTTAAATATTGAATTGGCTTCGGTTAAATAAACGCTAGTATCTAAAACGTAATTCTTTTTGGTGGGCATTTATATCCTATTTTGAACGTTCTGCTATAACTAGTTGTGTGTGGCGAATATGCTAATATTGCCTTAAAATGGAGCGGGTGATGAGATTCGAACTCACGACAGCCACGTTGGCAACGTGGGGCTCTACCGCTGAGCTACACCCGCATATTAACGTTTCCGCTTGATTGTTTTAATTAACTGCCAGTCAAATACAAATACCAAGGGTTTGGATCCTTTCTTGTATGGTACACCATGGTGACGCAAGGCGTCAACATCTTTTTTATATATTATTTGCGCATCCCAGCCATCGGCCCCCCAAAAGTCTTTAGGCTTTAAAATGCGCTTTTTTAAACGCACCCGAACTCTTGGTCCTGCATGTGATTCGACTAGCACAACATCGCCCACTTTGTACTTCATATTTTAAATGGCTGGGGCAGTTGGACTCGAACCAACAACGGCCGGGGTAACAACCCGGTGCGCCTGCCAGTGGCGCCTCACCCCATTAACGCGACTTTTCTGCATGGCAGAACAGCGATAGTTAGCCTAATTCAGACCACTTTCCTTCTTGCATTAAAATGCCGGCTTCTTCGAGAGCAAAAAGCATCTTATTCCACCGATCATCGCCGGCCTGTGATGGAGCAAAACATATATAGGTTTTATCCCATTCGAAACCATTCAAACCCTGGACATAGCCGCCTCTTTCATAAGTTGTATCGGCAAATTTATAAGGTTCAACTCCATATTTTTCTTGAAAACCTTCAAAAAAATGTTCTTCGTCGTAGGACATTTCATATACATCATACGCTTCGGCTAATTCAAGTCGGCGGGCGACATCGTTATCCACGACAAACCCATAATAGTGCTGGGGGTAATATTGCAATTTATTCTCCTTTATTGTTGCTTATATTAAATATTGTTATTCATTAACGCGTACGCGTTCAGTAAGATATTCTACATCACTTGCGACATTACTTTTGAATCTTTTAACTTCATTCTGTAATACATACACTTGATCACTAAGTTCACTGAGGCGTGATAGCAAAATAGAAATTTGATTTTCCTGTCTATTCACAACTTCAGATAATTTCTTAATTGATACATTTTGAGCAGTAGCATTCATTTGATTCTCCTTTTTAAAAATTTTATTCCAAATACGAATTATATGGCTGCCCCTCACGGACTTGAACCGTGGACCCAGCGATTAACAGTCGCTTGCTCTGCCGGCTGAGCTAAGGGGCAACAAATCATTTTTCAATCCATATAACGGTATAACCCTCAGTCTGTGGAGGATTGGTGTGCTTTATGCTATCTTCATCGAATTCTACCGGGATAAGGCACGATCGTGGTGCTTTGTAGGCTTCCAATTTTGCGGGGCCTCCGGATATCCAATGTAATTTTTCCAATAAACAATTTTTAGTGATTATAGCTCTTTTGAGAGTCGGGTACCAAAAATTTTTGTGACCTATCTCAGAAAGATAGCATATTATGTTGTCGGTTTCCATTTTCATTATAATAACATTATTATTAAATATTGTCAACTAAAATTCCATAAATATAATTATGTTTCTTGCGCAGGCAACATTACCTTCCCGAATGTTTTGATTTAGAGCGCTGTGGGGGAACTTCGAAATCGCGAGGTCTTCCTACTAAGTCTGATGAACTCTCGACTTTTTCGTGACCGCCGATTCCCCACAGCAATTCAATTCCCAATTCCTTGCACAATTGCGCTTCGGGGGTATTGTTTTTTTGTCGATCACCCCCATTAGCAAAATATGTTGGTTTATGGCGTCTAAGGGCATCACACACGGTACCATCAGAGTCATCCACTGAATCAACCTCTATAACTCCTTTGATAGAATCTAGAATTTCATATCGTGCCTTGAAATCCATAAAATTAAATCCTTTTTTTCGATGTAACCAATCATCAGAATTTGCAATTACAATCACATCTCCATATCTGGCGGCTTCTCGAATCATTCGAATATGACCCACGTGTACTGGATCAAACCCACCGCTCACGAGCACGGTGGGACGTTTTTCTTCTTCACTCATATTTTACCTCTACTTCTTCTTTCTTGCAAGACGACGATTTCTTCTTCTCTTAGAACCCACCTTTCGTCGCCGACGAAAGGTGCGATGTTTTTCTTTTCGGCTCATATATCCTCCGGCCTTAATTGTATTTTAATATTTTATTTAGTTTGTGTGTATAGTTTATTTTCAATTTGTCGCTTCCGTAACCAAATTAAATAGAACGGCGGGCGATAAATCTTTCCTATCATAAAGTTTTATATGGCGCCAATCAAAAACGCAGGAAATTCGAAGGGCATATACAACCCACTCACTACAGTACCAACGTTTTTTATGCTTAATTCGGCATGGCAAAAATTGAGAAAACAACATCCCAATCCAATCATATCCTTGGCCGCGTGTATCTTCAAAGAATTCCATAATAATAGATATTTGTTCTTCAGAAACCCCTATCGTCACAAAATCCCACTCATGTGGGTTAAGTTCAATTTTTATACGCTTATCAACTTTTGATTTTAAAAAAGGGCTAATTCCAATCCATGTTATATCATCAGGAAGCACTAATTCGGCATGACTATAGATACTCTTTGTCCACCACCTTACAATGGCGTCCGCCCAGTCTCCTTTGCCTTTATAAAATGCTATCTTGATGTCCACTTTTTATATTACAGTCGTTCCTTGATGTATATAACAGCACTCGGATCTACACAAAATTCTATTGTGTTAGGTGGCGCGCCAATACTATGATCGGCAATTACCACAAATGTGTATTTATCCCAGGGACTATCCTTCTTTTTTGCTTTGTTGCACTCAACTGTGGTTATTACACCCTTTCCTTGTACCTCGATGAGTGTGTCGCAACTGTGGCCTAAATTAACAAGCAGGCCATCTAAACATGGACTATTGCTGGCATCAAATGTTGGGCCCGGATAACCGGACAAATCATACATATTGGGTACGTTGGGGGCGCTGTATTTCGCACACGACGTTAGCAGCAAAGCAAAAAGTGCTTTTTTTAACATAGAAACCTCCAAACCTCTCTATTTTGTACTTTGTACATTAGTACATATATCACAATCTAGTTTTGTTTAAGCATTTCTACTAATTGGGCCTTTCTTAATCCAGTGTATCCCTTAAAGCCTCTTTCTTTTGCTAGTGCTTTAAGATCTGCAACCTTCAAAGAGCTTAGATTCTCTGGTTCTTGCTCACATGAAGTATCACACCCTGACATATTTGGGATGAAAGACGCAAATGCTGATTGTAATTGTACAATCCTTTCAGATATCCAACTCATAGGTTTCTCCTTATTATTCATATTGTTGTTTTTTGGAAAGTGTTTGATGCATCCGAGCCATCTCGTGCATACGATCAAGATTCTTTCTCTTTGATTCTACCACATTAATAACTTCTTCTGTAGGAAGATCATACTGTTCTTTGATGTCCCACAAAGATTCTTCCATCGCATCTATCGTTTCCATTCTATTAAAATTGAAAAGATCTTCTGCTTTTTTTACTTTTCTTCTAAACCAGTTTTTAAAAAACATAATGTATTCCTTTATATGGTGGAGGTGGCGGGAGTTGAACCCGCGTCCGCAATACGTCCAAAGTTAAGTCATTCACAAGCTTAGACCGTTTATACTACACATACAGCCAAGTGGAGGTAGTT